>BNJU01000185.1_pt1 | contig 95665 bp, 132 predicted proteins | sample 8539281 | NCBI WGS metagenome assembly BNJU01 (sample SAMD00202456, study PRJDB9452) | human saliva metagenome | isolation source: human saliva | place: Japan
CTATCGCTGAGAGAAAGTAATATAATATATAGATAGATTTTGGAGCAGACGCGAGGGCGTCTGCTCTTTTTGGTTCTTTGTCAAGTTTTGGGGTGGGTTGATTTTTTTCAGCTCACTTTTTATTTTACAAAAATGTTTTAATAAATAATATCACCTTACAACTCATCTTAAAAAAACAATTCTTAAATGAATCTCAATATTTTTATCGAATAACAATACATTTTTTTATTGCTAAACATTAAATTATATGTTATCATGTTCCCAGTATTAATGAATTTTTTTACAGCTTGTAAATATCTATATGTAAAGTAGGAGGTTGTGATGAATTGGACACAAAATAAAAAGTATAGCTTTATCTAAGGTATGTGTATTTGTTTTTTTGCCATATTGGGTATACTGCTTTAATATTTACATACACCATGATATAAAATTTATTATCTTAAGGCGCATTTATATTCCTCTTTCAAGGAAGAACTTATCGGAAAGTATATCATTTTCAGTATGATTGCTGTTTACATACTTGATATACTTGCCTATACCGCACTGTTTCTCCTATATAAGCTCTTATGTAATATACATAAGTCTAAAGTATTTATAGCAGAAAATGTCAAGTATCTTAGAATGCTTTCATGGTGCTGTTTTATTGTCTCATTTGTATGCTTTATTTTAACATTTTTCTATCTACCTTTTGTATTACTTGTTACAGGCTCTGCATTTATGGCTCTTATACTGAGAGTAGTTAAGAATGTCTTTACAGAGGCTATAGAAATAAAGCAAGAAAATGAGTATACCATATAAGGAGAAAAGTTATGATTATGGTAAATATAGATGTGGTAATGGCAAAAAGGAAGATGTCTGCCGGAGAGCTTGCCGAGCGAATAGGTATCACAGCTGCCAATTTGTCCATTCTTAAAAATAATAAAGCCAAGGCGGTACGATTCTCCACTTTGGAGGCTATATGCAGAGAACTTAACTGCCAAGTGGCAGATATACTGGAATACATACCTGACGAAAAACTAAAGGAGGTCTTTAACATGAGCGAAAATTTATCAGATAATTATACAGCTATAAATTCAGATAATGATATAACTGCAAATGCAAACAATAATGTATCTGACAGTTCAAACAACACTGCAAGTGCAGGCAATAATATAGCTGACGGTTCAAAACAACACTGCAAATGCAGGCAATAATATAGCTGACGGTTCAAACAATACTGCAAGTACTCCCACAGTCGGCATTAATATGGAGTCTGAAACTTCAAATAAGACTCCAATAAAAAGAGCCTAAATATAAGTTTGAAACGTTAGATATAATAATGCTGCCCGTTGTATTTATACTCGCATTTTTATGCATAAAATATTATAACTTAAATACAGGCATGGTAACTTTAGGTTTGGGAGCTACCTTTATACATAGTACTTTATGTTATCTCAGTGCTTGCATATGCTAAATTAAAGGCTATTAAGTTCAATAGTGAAAGTATTATTTTATCGGTACTTATGATACTTTTTAGCCATAAGCTTTTACTGTTTTTTTATAACTATTCCCTTAATATATTTATGCAAATAGCTATGAATTTTTATGCTTATTTACCTTCCTGTAACGGTATTTAACAAAGCTTATAAAAAGCGAAACTTCAGCGCTTATATTATATGACTATATCAATGCACTTGTATTTATTCCTATACATAATGCTACTTCTTTTTGGATTTGCATGTTTTTCAAAGAGGGAAAAAGCACTTCAAGTACAAAGACTAAGTACTTTTTGCATATTTTTTTCTAGGACTTTTGATTGGTACTCCGTTTATAATGATTGTCATTTTCCTGCTTTCAAGTGCAGATGCTACTTTTAAAAATATTTTTGACCATTTATTCAACTTCGATATCAACGTTCCTGAAAATATAGGAACTCTTATATGGTCACTACCTATGGCAACCTACCTGTACGCACTTATCTACGGAAGTTCCATAGAGGATAATTCAAAGTCCTTTAATATAGATAAGTTTAATAAAACCATGGATAATGCAGCTTTCATACCAAGACTTAGTTTATATACCGTTAATGCAGTTATTTGCTGCTTTTTATATTCTTTTTATAGGAATACAGGCTATATATTTTTATAGATATTTTAGGCGGTTCTTTGCCGGCTGATTTTACCTATTCAGAATATGCAAGACGAGGATTTTTTGAACTTCTGGCTGTTGCCTTAATCAATATAGTATTTATTGCGGTAGCTAAAAATTTTTTTCAGTTAAAAATGAAAAATAATAAGTATTTGCGTATTCATATAATCCTAAATTCAATATTAACATTGGCACTTATATCGGTTGACTTTTGCCAAGATGTATCTGTATATAAGCACTTATGGACTTACAACACTGCGCATAATTCCAAGTGTATTTATGATTTTCTTATGTTTTGTATTTGCCTTTATCATAATGGGAGAATTTAAGAAGAGCTTTCCTGTTACCAAATCAAGTTTCTATGCAGGAAATATACTTTTTGTACTTCTTTGTCTTGCCAATATAGACGCAGTGGTTGCCGGGTATAATCTTAATGCCTATATGAACGGTAATCTGCCATACTATGATATATATGATCTTAGGGAAAGTGATATGGCTGCAATGCCTGTTATTTACAAGGCTTGGAAAAACAGTTCCGATAAAGAACTTAAAGATAAGCTACACTTCTGCGCAGAAGGTATCATGGGGTATTATTCTTTTGATATAGATGAACCTATCAGTTATAATTACTCCAGAAATAAGGCTTTCGAAATAAAAAAACATATGAATCTAAATTAAGGTTCTTTGTCAAGTGTTGGGGTGGGTTGATTTTTCAAATTTCCCACTTTTTATATTTGAATTTTTTTGAACTTAGCATTTTACCTGGCATTATATATTTAAAGCCTGATAAATATTTTTGCACAACAAAAAGACCTCGTCCCCAGACATTTTTTAAGCCGTCACCATTAAAATTCTATTCCTAAAATATGTAAAGTTACGTACACCATAAGATACTCTTTTAAGTACCTTTATCTTGTTATTAAACCCTTCTGTAGGCCCATTTGATATATGTCGATACTTAAGTGAATTTAAGATGTATTTGTAATTATTTCTAAATGCTGTGATTGCCGCATTAAACTCTTTTATGCCGGAACTTTCCACTTCAAGCAGCCATTCGCGAAGTAGCACTCGTTGCTTTGAGTATGATTTTTCATCAAGTAGCTTAATAAACAACTCTTTTATGAAGTGTGCTTTCCTTCTCCAGGTGCCCAATATACCTGCCTTATAAAGTGGTACCTGTCAACAACTATCTTAGCATTTGGAAAGTATGTTTTAGCTATATCTATGAAAGTCTTATTCATATCACATGAGAAATATTTTACATTCATGCGTTTTGACTTATCAAGAGACTTAAAGTATTCAACCAAACATGCACTCTTTCTTGAGTAGAGTATATCAAGAACTTTGTGTTTTATAGGATTCACAACAATAGTTTGATACTTTTCGGTTCCGGCATTCCCTTTAAACTCATCTATTGATATAGCTTCCCCAATTCTATCAGATGAATTGTTAAGTGTACCAAGTATCTTATATACAGTGTGAGTAGAAACATTAGCTTTGTCGGATGCCCTCTGCAATAGTTATTGCACTACGGAAAGAATGAGCAATGAACTTGATCAGCCTTTTCTTAATAAAAAAATTCAATACGATTGTAATGAGGACTAGACACAAGAAATTCATGTTTAAATTTGGTAAAATTTGAAGTAAATGTTCAGAATATCTGAACAAGAACAAAGAACCGGTTTGAATATCCGAAAAGTAGAGCAAATCTACTTTTACAGGTGCTTCCATTCTATTTTTGTACTATTTGGTAATCAAAAAAATAAATTTTTGCTTTAAGTATTGAAAAAGTAGGGTTAGATATAGTTATTATTTTTAAATCAAGAACTAAATACTTGATTTAAAAACAAAGGAGGTAACTGTATGCATGAAATAATGTTAAAAATGAAATTGGCAAATCCTAATCCGACAGGTTATTTAAAGGATCATTTGGAATTCCTTAAAGCCAAACTTGATGAAATGAACTCTCTTGAGAGTAATTATAATCAAAAAAAGGTGACAGTAGTTGAACCGTTTGAAAATGACGACACAGTTGTTCTAAAAGTAGAATCTGAACTTGAATTAAGTTCACCTGGTAGACATTTACAGGACTTTCAAGATCATTATTAAATGAAAATTCAAATGAATATGACAGTTTTTAAAGAAAATTTATGGCATGGAAGATTGTTCTCATTTGAAAGAGTATATAAAGACTATAAAGTGATTGATAATATTTCAGACACGGATTTTTTTGGTTAGAGTATTAGTATTAATACAAAAAAACCTAAAAGTCTTTTAACACAAACAGAAAGAAATATTCTGTCACAAAATGAAAATACTTGCAGCTAATTTAACAAATGATTTTTTTCAAAAAGGCGAAAAGGAATGATTACTTTAAATTCAAAATGAAATGAAAGTATATGGAATGATTATAAATTATATAATTCCGGGTCTAGCTCGGGTAATTATATGGCAAGAGATTTCTTTATAATACTCCGGCGATTCCAAGAGTAGTACGCCGTATCTGTGAAGAAGTGAAGGCAGGAAATTTATCTAAAGTATCATTGATTGGGAGAAAATCATCGGACGGGTATAAAAATAAAATAGGTGCTTTGAAAATAGAAAGAATGCTGACTCAAAATCAAATATTGGAAGATATTCTTTTTGATTTATTTCCAAATAGTATGTATTATTGTTGATGTAGTTCCTTTGGCATTAACTCGTTATGGAGAGGAAGTTTTATTTGGGTGGGACTATTGGCAAGAATTTGATTGGAGGGTAGTTGATGCAAAAATGGAAAAACGAATCCGGAAGTGATAAAAAAATGATCGATATAAAAGTGCTGAAATAGCATATATGGAGATACAGAAATACTGTAAAGTTAAAGGGATATATGTTTTTTCCGGATATGACAGAAGAAGAATTTGTTAATCTTACTAAGATTATGTTTAAAAGTGCCGGGATGGTTAGTTCCGATAGATAGAAAAGAAGAGTTTATTTCAGATAGGAAACTTGGGAAATATCGGGATAAATGGAAAGATTGTTATTTAATCTTAGGTGTTTTTCATGCCTTTGAGGACGATGGGAAATGGTACTTCTCGTTAATATAGATGGGAAAAAAACATTGAAAAAAATAAGATTTGATATTTCTTGCCAGGCTGTTTGATTGACACAAAATACACCTTGTATTGAGAGATATATAAAGCAATGAGATATAGAGATGACTATTTGAGTAGGAGTGGAGATAGTAATGAGTACAAAATTTGATGATTTCTTAAATGAACAACTTAATGATGTTGAAATTAGAAGCGAATATGAAGCGTTGCAACCGGAACATGCCTTGATACAGGCTATGATTGATGCAGGGAAGGAGTTACTTGATGTGATAACGGAAAATCAGTATTTTTTTATAAAATAATGTTTTTAACTACTCTCTATGTTGGCAGTTTTGAAGTTTATTCTATTCGATGATATAATGGTTCGGTAAGTGAATTTGGAGGATACTGTTATGCAATTAAATAAAGATTTGAATATATCATTGTATAGGCAACTTATGTCAGAGATTAAGTATCAAATTGAGACAGGTAAATATAAAAATGGTGAAAAAAATACCCTACAGAAGCTGAACTTGAGAAAATATTTGGTGTAAAGCCGAATAACAATAAGAAGGACTGTAAATGAACTATGTAGTTTAGGATATTTAGAAAAAAACAGGGAAAAAGGTACATTTGTAAAAGCAACTAAAAATATTCAGAAAGATTGAGATGAGAAAATCACAAAAGTTTTTTTCCAATACATGTATAAATGCAAATATAGTTCCTCGATCACATGTAATAGAAAGTAAAATTATATCAGTTACAAAAAGATAAGATGGATTTTTTTGAAGCTTAAAGAAGGTGATAATATTATATACGTAAAAAGACTAAGATCGGCAGATGGAATTCCTGTTATTTTTAGAAGAACTCTTTTTTTCCGGAAAAATTATTTAAAAATTTTGATATTTCAAAACTTGAAGATAAAGTCACTATTCGAACTGTTATTAGAGGATCTTAAACTTAGAGAATACCCTAACGGTATATCAGAAATTGAAGCAGTAAATGCAGGTACAGAATTATGCAATGAACTTAGAATTAATACAGGCGATGCTGTTCTTAAAATGACAACTTATTGGAGTGACTCAGATGATCATCCTATATATAGGTTGTGAAAAATATAGTTGGTAGCAGGTATCGTATCACAATATAAGATGATTTTTAGTATGTAAATATATTAGATGTAAAGCTTAACATATTGTATTAAATTTAATATGTTAAGCTTTTATTTTTATTGTTTTAATAAAAAAATCTATAGTAAATAATCATAAAATAATATTTTTTTACAATATTTTATACTATATACATAAATAATATTTAAAAAAATATGTAAATAATCAACGAGGATAAGTATAAGTACATTATATGCTTGAATATGAATATATTTAATGATATACTTGCATTAATTAATATAACGTTATATAACGATATACTATTTATAGTATAAAATAATAACAAATAAAAGCAATATAATTAGCAAAAGATGCGAGTGCAGTTCTAATTAGGCCACATGAGCTGTGTGAAAAATTTGCTAATTATCATGGCAAGGAGGAATATGGGTAAATTATATTCATATATAATTGCGTCTAACCATATATTTGATTCCATTTCAGATACTACTTATCCGGGATATATTTGTATCAGAGGACAAAAAAATAGTAAAGGTAGAAAGTGGAAGTGTCAGTCTTCATGATATGGAAGAAGCTGAAAATATTATAAAGTTTGAAGATGAACTAATAATGCCCGGACTTATTGATACACATACGTTTTTTACCGGGTATGCTGTTTTTTTCATGTGGGCGCTGACTTTTTCAAAATGTGGCATCTTCTGAAGAAGCTGTAAATGTAATAAAACAGATATATAGAAAAGAAACATAGTAAATTGGTTTTAGGACATGGCTGGAACCCTAATAAATTGTGCTGGGAAGAAGGAAGAAGGATTTTAGAAAATACATATCCCAATATTCCTATAATAGTATTTTTCTTCGGATAGGGAGATTGCATTATGAACTCAATAGCAGAAAATATATACAAGTTCAATTCTGAAAGTTGTTTCCCGGAAAGCTATTATAGAATAATGGAAACATACCTGAATGATAGAGATTTTATTGATGATGAACTGTCAGGATATGTCGCTATGATGAACTCAAGAGGTGTAACATCAGTTAAGGAAATGGGATTTGATGATTTCTATGGGTTTAGTGATATTCTCAAAGAAAAGGAGGATAGTTTAAAATTAAGATTTTTTTCTTTATGTCACAGCCTGTAAGTAGACCTATGGATTTAGAATATGCAAAAGCTATGAGAGAAAAGTTTACAGGAGATAAAGTTAGATTCAGTGGATTTAACAGGATGACTGATGGAACAATTGCATCAATGAGAGGATATTTAAAGGAGCCATATAAAAACCAAAATGTTAATTGCATAATGGATATAGATTGGAATGAAATAGAAAAAGATGTTTTAAATGCAGATAGAGAAGGGTTTAGGTGGTCATTACATTGTCAAGGGAATGGTGCTGTAGAGAAAGCAACAGATATTTTTCAGCAAATGTATTATGGAGAACGGCAGACTTAAGAACAGGCATGCTATTACAGATATGGAGTACTCGGATTCTGATGATTTGAAAAGATTAGGTAAAATGGGTGTTTGTGCTGAGCTATATTTTCAAATAATGGGATTAGACAGTGGAGATTTAATAATTGAGAATATTAAAAGAACTATAGGGGAAGAAAGGGGGAAGATGTATTGGAATAGAAGAGAAATGTTGAATAGCGGAATGATTTTAAGTGGGGCTACAGATTTGCCGCTTATGATTACCAGTCTTCAGGAGTCGATATATTATTCTTGCTTTGGAAAGTTAGACAATGGTAAGACGTTTCAGCCGGATAACACAATATCTATATGTGATATGATGAAAGCATGGACTTATGGAGGAGCAAAAAATATCTCTATGGAAGACAAAGTCGGTACATTAGAAGCAGGTAAATTAGCTGATATCGCTGTGTTTAGTAAAGACTTTACACAGTTGAATGAATATGAATGTCTTAAGGTAAAGAATGTTATGACAATATTTGACGGAAATATTGTTTATAAAATTGACTAGGGGGAATAATGATTAAAAATAAAATTGGATTACATATGCCACATGTTATTACATTGATTTTTATGTTAATTGTATTTGTTGCAATTATGACATGGATTATACCAAGCGGTTCATTTGAAAGACAGTTGGTAGATACAGCCGCCGGAGAAAGAGAAGTAGCAGTATCAGGAACTTATACGACAGTAAAGAAAGTAACTGAAGAAGGGGATTTAAGACAGGGGATAGCACAAGTCCTGCAGGCACCCGGGAAAGGTATTCAGAGAGGTATAGAGGTAATTGCTTTTGTGTTTATCATTGGTGGAGTATTTTCAATAATGGATAAAACGAAAGCTATGAATGTAGGATTAAAAAAATTGGTTAGCAGACTTGGAAATAAGAGTATTATTTTAATACCTATTTTGATGATGCTGTTCGGACTCGGCGGTTCAACATTTGGTATGTCTGATGAACTTGTACCGTTCTATCTTTTACTTATGCCCATAATATTATCCATGGGATATGATTCAATGACTGTTTTTTTAATTGTATGTGGTGGCGCCACAATGGGATATGCAGCATCAACTATAAATCCTTTTAGCGTGCTTATAGCACAAGGTGTTGCAGGTATAAAGGGTAATCCTCAATTGATATTTAGAATGATGCAGTTTGTGATTATCATGACAATAATAATTGATTCACTATATTTAGAGCAATTAAAATTAAGGCACATCCTGAGAAGTCAGTTACATTTGAAAACGATAGCTTTTTAGAAGAAATTTTTCTAATGAAGATAAAAATGATGAAGAAATTTTCACAGGTAGGCAGAGAGGTGTTTTAATTATTTTTCTGATTGGACTTTGTGTTGTAGTATTCGGATTAATTAAATTCGGATGGTACATGAATGAGTTGTCCATGGTATTCCTTGGAATGGGTATATTGATGGGTATAATTGGAGGCTTAAATGAAAGGCAAATATCAGAAGAATTTATTGAAGGTGTAAAAGGAATTGCATTTGCAGCTATGGTTATAGGATTTTGTAACGGTATCATGGTTGTTGCACAGGATGGTATGATTATTGATACAATACTAAATGCATTGACCAAAGTACTTGAAGGATCTTCGAACTTTGTATTTGTAGGGGCCATGTATATAGTACAAAGTTTATTGGCTTTACTGGTACCTTCATCTTCAGGTCAGGCAGCATTATCAATACCTATAATGTCATCGCTTTGTGATCTGCACGGTGTAAATCCTGAAGCATCTGTAACGGTTTTGCAGTATGCAAATCAGATGACAAATATTATGAGTCCCGTTGCAGGAACTACAGTCGCAGGTCTTGCAATATGCAAGATATCATTTGGTAAGTGGTGGAAAACATTTTGGAAATGCTGGGTAGTTCTTACTATAGTGATAATAGTATTTTGTACTGTTTCAGCAGGAATGTAATTTTTTTAAAAGGTATATAGAGAATTGGAGGAAATAATAATGAACGGTAGAGCAGAAGAATTAATAAGAGATGTATTAAAAACAAAAAATATTAAGGATGTATTTTTTGTAGCGTGTGGAGGGTCATTGGTAGATCTTTATCCGGGATTTTACTTTTTGAATTCCGAATCAGGTACGATACATGCACATTGGATGACGGCTAAAGAAATGTCAGTTGCACCATCCAAATTTTTTAAATGAGAACGCTTTTGGTCTTAGCCTGTTCACATGGTGGCAATACAAAAGAGGTTATTAATGCTGTAAAGGTTGCGTTAAAAAAATGGAGCATCAGTCATTACAATGACACATAATCCTGAGTCAATATGTGCAAGAGAATTTAATACAGTATTATATGATTGGGATGATAAGACTAATGAAAACGAAAGACCACAGGGGATTGTATTACGTATTTTAAATGAGTTATTAAAGGAGAAGGAGCCTGACTACAAGAAATATGATGCAATATTGGAAGGACTTGAAAATATCGACAGTATTGTGAGAACGGCTACTTCAAAAAGTGAAAAACCGTACTTGGCTTTTTGCAGAAAAATATCATAACGAAAAATTCTTATACATAATGGGTTCAGGAGCATCATATTCACAGGCATACGGGTTTGCAATATGCTCACTACAGGAGATGCAGTGGATGGATTGTTGTTATTTACATAGTGGAGAGTATTTTCACGGTCCGTTTGAATGCACAGATAAAGATCATTTATATATTTTACTTATGGGTACCGGAAACGCCAGAGAGATGGATGAGAGATGTCTTGATTTCCTTAAAAAATATGGTAATAAATATGAAGTGATAGATGCAAAAGATCTTGGAATAGATGAAATTGATGAAAGTGTTAATGAATATTTCTGCCCTATGCTTTTTCTACAATATGACAGTAGCATATCGTACTGCACTACAGAATAAGCGTCAACATCCGCTTGATATGAGAAGATATATGGGAGTTGTAGAATATTAGGGAGGAAGCATGGTACATAATGTTAAGGTTTTGGGGTTTGGTGATAATGTAGTAGATATATATGAAAATACAAATGTAATGTATCCGGGAGGAAATTGTGTAATTTATGTATACTCCAAACTTTTCGGTGTGAAACGTTCGGCCTATATGGGATATTTTGGAAATGATAATATAGCGGAATACATAATTAAGGTTCTAGAAAATATAGGAATAGAGATGTTTAAATGTGAGCAGCTTATCGGTGAAAACGGATGGTCAAAATGTACTCTAAACAATGGTGATAGAATATTTGGAGATTATAACCAAGGCGGAGTAAGAGGAAAGACACCGTATATACTTGATAGATTTGATATAGAGTATATGAAGGAGTTCGATTTTGTTCATTCGGGAAATTATTGTTATACGGAATCACAGTTACAGAAAATGAAAGAAGCCGGAATAAAAGTATCATTTGATTTTTCAGATGACTCAACAATAGAATACTATAAGAAATATGCACCGTTTGTTACATACGCATTTTGTTCATTTGACGGTGATGATGAGAAGGCTAAGGAACATTTAAAATTTGTTTATTCTTTAGGTCCTGAGATTGTCTCAGTAACGAGAGGAGTTAAAGGATGTATTATGTATGATGGTGAAAGATTTTATACACAGCCTGCAAAAATAGTTGATAATGTTGTAGATACATTAGGTGCAGGTGATGCATTTCTGACAATCTTTATGGACAGTTATATTGACGGATTACACAATGGTGTAGATAAGCAAAATGCAATAATGAAGGCTCTGGATGAAGCTGCTGAATTTTCAGCAAAAGTATGTCAAATGAATGGAGCTTTTTGGGTATGGAACTCAGTATTTAAATTAGAAATAAAAAAGTCATAAAACTAGAATTGATTTTTAGGTTTTATGACTTTTTATTTTTAATATAGGTGGTGTACCATTTTTACCCGGAAAAACCAAAAATAGCTGAAGAACTACTGACAAGGCTTGTCGGTGAATCTGATTCCAGTGCATTTGAGAGAGCGGTTCTACCTAAGGGCATTGAGGATAGACTGAAAAAAATAGATTGGACTAGGGAAGATGTACTTGTGGGTTCATTAAGCTCAATAGAGCAGTGGGTGGAATGTTTTAATAAGAAGTATTACTATGTTCCTGTTGATAGTTTAAATAGTAATTATCATCAAGTTGAATATATTGCTATATATCAATCAAAGAAATTTTTTGGTGAAGATGCAGGAGTTTTGTATTATGGAGAAGTTTTAGAGGTAAGTGTTTTACCTAGGATGGAGATAAATAATCTTGGAGGACGTACACATCCAAATGCAAAGTGCTACAGATTCACGATAAAAGAGTGGAAGAAGCTGTCATCAAAGATTGGATTTGAGAGGGATTGGGTGTACCGTCCAAGATATAGTAATTCATTCCTACTACATAATAGCAAATCAACTTTTGAACTATTTAATATCAGGTCAGAGGCAGATTACAGATTAGTATATGAATTACGTAGAATTCAAGATAATTTAAAAGTTCAGGATAATGCTAAGGAATTATTTGTAAAGATTGATGAGTCCATATCAGTTTATAATGACGATTCTTTTATACGCGTTTATGATTCCGGTAAGGAAAGACTAAGAAAAATCAACGGAGGACTTTATCAAAAATGCCGAGTGTGGTGTTTGAATATATTAAAAAAATGTATTTTCGGATAGAGTAAATTTATTTTTGATTCTTTTATCATAATATTGGCAAGTGACTAAAAATCTTAAATCGAGTATGTTTTATTACCTCGCCAATCACATTTTTTTCTACGCCAATATCCTAATAATGGCGAGATTTTTCTCGCCATTATTTATTTTTTTCATAGCCAAATATGTTATAATGGCGAGAAAAAGGGAGGTGATGTTTTGAGAGAATTCAATTATTTAAAGCTTATGGAATTGTCTTTGCCTGTAAATATATATCATACAATTGCAAAAATTCACGAATATAAGGGAAAACAAGAACTTTATGTAAAAAAACTATCCTGATATTTTTGGATAAGATGATTGATGAAGCTAAAATACAAAGTACGAAGTCTTCAAATGCTATTGAGGGATTTATACAAATGATGCAAGACTGAACGAACTGATGAATAAAAAGGCAGAACCCGGAAAACAGAAATGAGGAGGAGATTGCAGGATATAGACATGTACTTGACATTATTCATGAAAAATTATGCATATATAGAATTTAATAAAAATGATATTTTAACTCTCCATAATCAGTTATATTCATATTCATATGTAAACTATAAGGGAAAAATTTAAGACCCTAGACAATACCATTATGGAAGTAGATGCGCTAGGGCAACAGGAAAGTGAGATTTCAGCCGGTAAGCAGTTTTGAAAACTGAAAATTACTTTTGATAAAATGGTTGAGGCTTATAAGAAAGCGGTAAAAAGAAAATATTCCGGCATTAATTTTAATACCTGTACTTATACATGATTTTTTATGTATTCATCCTTTTGATGACGGTAATGGAAGAATGAGCAGGTTACTGACATTACTTTTACTTTATAAGTTCGATTACTTTGTTGGAAGGTATATAAGTATAGAGATGCTGATTGAAGAGAGTAAAGAGTCTTATTATGAAGAGTTGCAAAAATCAAGTGAAAAGTGGCATACAGGTGAAAATGATGAAATCCCGTTTATAAGATATATGCTCGGAGTTTTATTAAAAGCGTATGAAGAATGTGATGACAGATTTAACCTTATTGGAAATGAAAAATTGACATCACCGGAAAGAGTATTATCTGTTATTCAAAGGTCATTAGAGCCGCTTTCTAAAAAGGATATTATGATACTTTGTCCTGATATATCACAAAGGACAATAGAACGTGCTTTAAAGGAATTATATGATAATAGTAAAATAAAACAGGTAGGTAGTGGGCGGTCAACAAAATATATTAAGGTTTAGATTAATTGTTATTTAGTTACCTGAAAATGTTATATTTTTAGAAAAACTCTATAATAAGATACACCAAATTAGAATAAAAAAATATGGAGTACTATAATGGATTTACAAAAAAGATATGAAGAATTAAAAAAACAAAACTTCCCTGACGGCGAACGAGTGAAATTTATTGCGGATTTAGGTGCAAGTGAGGAAATAGAATATCATTATAGGCTTATCTGTAAAGACAGAGATGAAGGTACAAACTTAAATCTGTCCGGCAGTTTTTATAAACATGATAAAGAAGGCTTGGAGTTTCTGCTTGAGGTTTTTGGACAATGAAGACGATGAAAAATTTAAAAGTATTTACCGCATACCTTATTGCCGAAACTCTTTCAAAACTGAGACATAGAGATTTTTATGCTTTATTTTGCAGCAGGCTTATTCCGATTATGACTTCGCTTATAGAGTCAAAAGATTCTTTACTTAGACAAAAGATCATTATAGCTCTCGGATGGATAGGCTCTTTAGATGAGATTGATATTTTGACAAAGCAAATGTTGGAAGATAAAGACAGTTTTTGCAGAGCATGGTCAGCATCAAGCCTTATGCAAATGTCATTTCACGGAGTTGATAAGGAATTGTTGCAGGAAAAAGACAAAGTCATGTTTTGCTTTTAGCGATTGCAGCGGAGACTGACTTATATGCCTGCGGTATTATGATAGAGGCGGCACAGGTTTTATTTGGAAAGAAATGGATAAGTTCATCGGCTGCGGAAGATGTGGATGCTGAGAAAATAGAAAAAGGCAAGGAAGTCGGCGGTGAGATTTTTTTGAATAAGTAGTGAACCGGAGATAAAAATTGCACATTAATATATGTGATATTACAAATCAAATTTGACGAAATCTTATTTTTTTCTGTATAATACTTTCGTCTTTACGAACAGTGACTTTAAAGGGCGGCATAAGCTACCCTTTTCTTTATGTTTTATGAGAAGGAGGGATATTTATTAAAAAGGATAGGAAGATTAGGAATATTATTTGCGCTGTTGTTTACTATGTTGGTTGCAACAGGATGTTCAAAGGAAGTGGAAAAACAACAATATTCATTTGGCGACAGGCGGAACCGGAGGAACCTATTTTGCATACGGTAATGCACTGAAGGATGTGGCAAAAGCAGGACAGCAATATTGATATGAATGTTCAGATGAGTGCGGGTTCGGCAGCCAATATCAGACTTATTGAGAACAATATAGTAGATATGGCTATTGTACAAAATGATACACTTACAGATGCTTTTGGCGGCAAAGGAGAGTTTGAGGGCAATCCTATAAAGAAGACCAAGGCGGTAGCCGGACTTTACACTGAGAACTATCAGATAGTGGTTAATAAAAAACTGCAGTTAAATTCGGTTGAAGACCTTAAAGGACTTAGAGTTTCGGTAGGTGAAGAGGGCTCAGGTGTATTAAAGAATGCAAAGAATATATTGAAGGCTTACGGACTTACTGTTAACGACATTGATATAAGATATCTTTCATTTGACGATGCCGCAACAGCCTTAAAAAACGGTGAGATAGATGCATTCTTTGTTACGGCGGCTACACCGACAAAGGCGATTGCAGATCTTGCGAACTCCAATGTACCTATTGATATACTCTCACTGGATGACAGAGCTGTGAGATTTTTGGAAAACAGCTATGACGGTTACAGTGTTACGACAATAAAATCAGGAACATATAAGGGTATAAACAAGGATATCACAACTGTAGGTGTGATGGCGGTGCTTGTGGCAAATGAAAATGTAAGTGCAAATCATATTGATGCAATTTTAAATTTACTTAAAACACACCATGACAGCTTTAATAAGATTTCAGGTGATACTTTAAATATATTTGATGAAAGCGCATTAAACAGTATTGATGCTCCTTTCCATAAGGCGGCTGCAAAGTGGTACAGTGACAACGGTATAACGGGAGTGAAGCCGGAGATTAAGGCCGATACTTCAGTGAGGAAGACATTGAATCTTGATATGTACCAGACTGTGGCGGTGGCTGTACTGGCACTGTTTATAGGTGTAATGCTGAAAGAGAGAATAAATTCCTTACAACATTCTGTATACCTGCACCTGTGGTGGGAGGAATGGTATTTGCCGTAATATTCTGTATACTTTATGCAGCGGGTATTATTGAAATAAACTTTGATGAGACATTGAGGAATGTCTGCATGGTAATGTTCTTTACCTCTGTAGGTTTTCAGGCAAATATGAAGGTGTTAAAGAGCGGTGGAAAGGGAACATTTATCTTCCTTGCCTTGTTACTTTTACTTATAATACTGCAGAATACTTTGGCTGTGGGACTTTCAAAGGCAATCGGTATAAATCCGCTTATAGGTATGTGTACAGGCTCAATACCTATGATCGGAGGACATGGTACGGCAGGAGCATTCGGACCTTTACTTGAAGATATGAATGTGGACGGTGCGACCACACTTGCTACAGCTGCGGCTACATTCGGACTTGTAACAGGTTCGCTGATGGGAGGACCGCTTGCAAACAGTCTGATAAAAAAGAAGAACCTTACAGCTACCGCAGTATATGAAGATGACAGTATTCTTGTGGAAGAGGAGATAAAGCATAGAAGAGAAGTTTCTATGTATGCTCCGGCGGTATATCAGCTTACACTGGCAATGGGTATCGGAACAGTTATATCATTTATACTTTCAAAGACGGGTATGACCTTCCCTGTATATATCGGATCTATGATAGTTGCGGCTGTAATGAGAAATATCAGTGAGTATACGGATAAGTTCAGAATACATATGGGCGAGATAAATGATCTTGGAAGTATCTGTCTTTCATTATTCCTAGGTGTAGCGATGATTACACTTAAGCTTTGGCAGTTGGCCACACTTGCTCTGCCGTTGTTTATATTGCTTGCAGGACAGACAGTACTTATGTTCGTATTTGCAAGATTTATCGTATTTAAGCTTATGGGCAGTGACTATGATGCTGCGGTGCTTGCGGCAGGAACCTGCGGTTTCGGTATGGGTGCGACTCCCGAATGCAATGGCAAATATGCAGGCTGTAACCGAGAAGTATTTACCTTCAGTAAAGGCATTCTTAATTGTTCCGATAGTCGGAAGTATGTTTGCAGACTTTTTGAACAGTCTTACAATTACATTCTTTATAAATTTTTTAAGCTGATTTTAGGTCTCTACGGGGAGTCTTTATTATTTTTAGTATAAAATGGATAAGATTTTAGTTGAAATTTTTGTGTCAAACTATTATAGTTTACTTAATACTATTGTAAAAATTTATTGAAAACTTAAGGGGTCAATATTGAAGGAGAGTAACAATACCTACAGATGTAGATATAATTAAAGAGACAAAAAGATTATGAAGCTTTGGGGAGCGGATGCCGTAAGAGACTGTGACGGTACGGATATGCCTAAGGAGATAGAAGAGCTTTGACGCAAAAATTTATGCTACATATTATACAACCAGAAAAGATAATGCATGGGCAAAGAAAAATCCGGATGAAGTTCAGCAGATGTATGTGATGACGGACTTTCATATGGCTGATGACAGTGTGCTTAGAATCAATCTGATGGAGGGACTGCATAAGGATTTATTGAAAGTAAATGACCATGACGATATAAAGAGATGGTGGGAAGTCATGGACAGGACTTTAGGCAGGTCGCTTGGAAGTAAGGAATGGCATTATGAAGACGGTGAAGTGGTCATTAAGGCAAAGAAATATCACGAGTATACGGTAAGCTTTCTGGCATATATTATATGGGATCCTGTACATATGTACAATGCGGTGACCAACGGTTGGAAAGATTTTGAAAAACAGATAACTTTTGATGTACGCCAACCTAAGACACGTGAATATTCAATGAAAAGACTCAGAAAGTTCCTTGAAAATCATCCCAAAGTTGATGTGATCAGATTTACAACATTTTTTCATCAGTTCACACTTATATTTGATGAGCTTGCAAGACAAAAGTATGTGGATTGGTACGGATATTCAGCCTCTGTAAGCCCGTATATATTGGATCTGTTTGAAAAAGAAGTGGGATACAGATTCAGACCTGAATATATAATAGATCAGGGATATATGAACAATACCTACAGAGTACCGAGCAAGGAATACTTTGATTTTATAGATTTCCAGAGAAGAGAAGTGACGAAGCTTGCAAAGGAAATGGTGGATATAGTACATGAGTACGGCAAGGAAGCCATGATGTTTTTGGGTGACCACTGGATAGGTATTGAGCCTTATATGGATGATTTTAAAACTATCGGCTTGGATGCCGTGGTCGGAAGTGTAGGAAACGGTCAGACACTCAGGCTTATCAGTGATATTAAGGGAGTCAAATATACTGAGGGCAGGCTTTTGCCTTACTTTTTCCCCGATACTTTCCATCCGGGCGGCGACCCTGTAAAAGAGGCTATGAAAAACTGGATTACGGCAAGAAGGGCAATTCTCAGAGTACCTGTGGACAGGATAGGTTACGGAGGATATTTGAAGTTGACTTTGGATTTTCCTGATTTTATAGACTATGCAAAGCTTGTATGTGACGAGTTTAGAGAGCTTTATAAAAATGTTAAGGGATGCAGGGCGTATTCTTTTAAAAAGGTTGCAGTTTTAAGCAGTTGGGGAAGGTATAAAGCATGGGGAAATCATATGGTACATCATGCCATATATCACAAGGAGAATGAAGCGTATGCAGGTGTAATAGAGTCACTCAGCGGAGCACCTTTTGATGTAAGTTTTATAAGCTTTGACGATATAATAGAAGACAGTGATATACTCAAAAATTTTGATGTAATTATAAATATAGGTGACGCACAGACAGGTCAATGTGGCGGAAGGTACTGGAAGGATGAGATGATCTTGTCGGCAGTCAGAGAGTTTATCTGTAGCGGCGGAGGTTTTATAGGAATCGGAGAACCGAGCGGATATCCTTATCAGGGAAGGATTTTACAGCTTGCAACTCAGCTTGGAGTGGAGCTTGAAAACGGATTTACTCTGGGCAGGGGTAAGTACAACACCGAGGTAATACCGCATTTTATAACGGAGGGTATGAACGGTGATATAGATTTCGGAGACAGGCTACATCAGATTTATGCACTTGAAGGAACCGATATTTTGGCAAAGAAGGGTAAGTTTGTAGAGCTTGCCGCAAATGAATGTGAAAACGGAAGATGTGTATATATAAGCGGACTTCCATACAGCCTTGCAAATACCAGATTACTTTACAGAGCGATACTTTGGGCTTCACATGATGAAGAAAATATTCATAAGTGGTTCAGTGTCAATGAAAATATTGAAGTGAATGCTTATCCTGAGAATAATAAATTCTGTGTAGTAAACAATACTTACAATGAGCAAAAAGAGCACCATATATAAGGGAGATAAGAGCAGTTTTGATATTGTGCTTGCTCCAAACGAGATAAAATGGTTTGAAATAGAGGGAAAATAATTATGGCTTTTAGCAGAAGTTCTTAAGCAGTATAGCGGTATCGGCAATCTGAAAGGGACTGCGAGTACGGCAACGGACATATAAACGATACATATCTGCTTGAATATGACAACAGAAAAAGTTATTTTGCAAAAAGGTAAACAAGTCAATCTTTAAAGAGCCGAAAAAGCTTATGGAAAAATATATATCTTGTTACTTCATTTTTTTGAAAGATAAGATAATAAAAAGAGGCGGAGATTACACACGTGAGACTCTAAATCTTATAAATACGGATGACGGAAATTATTTTTTTATGAGGACAGTGAAGGCGATATTTGGAGAGCATATGACTTTATAAGAGATACCGTATGTTATGAGAAGGTGGAGTCAGCAAATGAATTCTATGAGTCGGGACTTGCTTTTCGGTAATTTTTCAAAAATCTTTTGTCTGACTTTCCGGTAGATAAGCTTTTTTGAGGTTATAAAAGGATTTTCACAATACACAAAAAAAGATATGAAACCTTTATAAACGGGGTATGTGAAGACCCTCTTAAAAGTGACTGCTGGATGTACAAATGGAGATAGATTTTTTCAAGGAAAGAGAAAAATACAGCCTGATATTTAATGAAGCCATAAAGAATAAGGAAATCTCTCTTAGAGTTACACATAATGACACAAAGCTTAATAATATTTTATTTGATAAGCATACCAAAAAGGCTCTATGTGTGATAGACTTGGATACCATAATGCCGGGAGTTGCAGATTTTGACTTTGGCGATGCCATAAGATTCGGAGCAAACAAAAGGACTTGAGGACGAACCCGATTTATCTAAGGTAGGACTTGATATTGAGCTGTTTGAGGCTTTTACAAAGGGATTTTTGAAGTCTTGCGGCAAGAGCTTAAATAAAAGAGAGATAGAACTTTGCCGATGGCGGCAATTGTGATGACTTATGAATGCGGCATAAGATTTTTTGGGGGACTACATAGCGGGAGATAAGTATTTTAAGATTTCAAGGAAGAATCATAATCTTGACAGGGCAAGGACTCAAATGAAGTTGATTTCGGATATGGAGTCAAATATGGATGAGATGAAAAAGATTGTAGAAAAATATATTCAGTAACAGGTCTGTATCGGATGGGATTGAAGATGTTTGATAAAAAGATTTATTTATGCGGCTTTATGGCAAGCGGAAAGACTACTGTCGGCAAGGCTTTGTCAAAAAAATTGAATATTGATTATGTTGATACCGATGAGCTTTTGGTAGAGACTTACGGTCAAAGCATTTCTGATATATTTGAAAAGTACGGTGAAGAGTACTTTAGAGATCTTGAACATAACATTGCCAAAAAGACTGTGGATATGAAATGCGGAGTGGTGTCAACAGGCGGAGGAATGCTTACCTTTGACAGAAACGGAGAAATCTTAAAAAAGAGCGGTATTATCATATGTCTTGTAAGAGATTTTGATGTCATATATCAGGAGATAAAGTCGGATAAGAGAAGGCCTTTGGCTCAGACAAAGACCAAGACCGAGTTAAGAGATATGTATGAGAAGAGAATCTCAAAGTATCAAAAGTATGCGGACTATACTGTAGTCAATTCAGGAAGTATAGACGACTGTGTAAAAAAAATAATGTCAATTATTGACGGGAATTAAAACTCAGTATATACTATTACGAAAGTATGTTCGAATACTTTGTTAGTAATGGAGATTTTAATGGAAACCAAATATATAAAGATAAGAGGTGCCAATGAGCACAATTTGAAAAATATATCGGTAGACATACCGAGAGGAGAATTGGTGGTTTTGACAGGGCTTTCCGGATCCGGAAAGTCCTCTTTGGCGTTCGATACCATATATGCCGAGGGGCAAAGAAGATATATGGAGTCAATGTCTTCATATGCGAGGATGTTTTTGGGACAGATGGAAAAAGCCTGATGTGGAAAGCATTGAGGGACTCTCCCCTGCTATTTCAATAGATCAAAAGTCCACCAACAGAAACCCTGAGATCTACGGTAGGAACGGTTACAGAGATATATGATTACCTTAGACTTTTGTATGCAAGGATCGGAATACCGCATTGTCCGAACTGCGGCAAGGAGATATATAAGCAAAGCATTGACCAGATGGTGGACAGAGTAACGGAGCTTCCCGAAAAGACAAAGTTTATGATACTTGCACCTGTGGTAAAGGGTAAAAAAGGAAGACATGAAAAGGTACTTGAAAGTGCAAAAAAGTCAGGATATGTGCGTGCATTGATTGACGGAAATATGTACGAGCTGAGTGAGGAAATCAGCTTAGAGAAAAATATCAAGCACAGTATCGACATTGTAATAGACAGACTTTCTGTAAAGGAAAATATAGAAAAGAGACTGACTGATTCGCTTGAAGCTGCATTAAACCTTGGCGGAGGCTATGCCACAATTGATGTGATAGGAGGAGAGCCTATCAAGTTCTCACAAACTTTGCCTGTCCTGACTGCGGTATTTCTATTGATGAAGTGGAGCCGAGGACATTTTCATTCAACAATCCTTTCGGAGCTTGCCCCGACTGTGCAGGTCTTGGATACACTATGGAATTTGATGAAGACCTTATGATTCCCGACAAGTCACTTTCAATCAATCAGGGTGCAATAGTGGTACTCGGATGGCAAAGCAGCAATGACAAGAAAAGCTTCAGTAATGCTATGCTTAGAGCTTTGGCGGAGAAGTTTAAGTTCAGCCTTGATACACCTTTTGAAGAATACCCTAAGGAAATACATGATATATTGATTTACGGAACTACCGAGCAGGTGGACGTGGCCTATACAGGACAAAGAGGAAGCGGAGTATATCCTGTAATCTTTGAGGGTCTGATAAAGAATATGGAGAAGCGTTACAGGGAGACTTATTCGCAGAGTGCAAAGGAAGAGTATGAGCAGTATATGAGGATTGCACCTTGTAAAAGCTGCGGCGGCAAGAGACTGAAAAAGGAAGCACTTGCAGTGACTGTGGGGGATAAGAATATCTATGACGCCACAGATGAGTCTATAACGGATTTCAGAGATTTTATAGACGGACTTAAGCTTACAAAGATGCAGGAAGCTATAGGTTCACTGATTTTAAAGGAAATCAGGGCAAGAGTTACATTCCTTATAGATGTGGGTCTTGACTACTTAAGCCTTACCAGAGCTACCGGTACGCTTAGCGGCGGTGAAGCGCAAAGAATCAGACTTGCGACTCAGATAGGTTCGGGACTTGTAGGAGTGGCTTATATTTTGGATGAGCCGAGTATAGGACTTCACCAAAGAGATAATGATAAGCTGCTTGCCACTTTGAAGCATCTGAGAGATTTGGGTAATTCAGTACTTGTAGTCGAGCATGACGAGGACACCATGATGGAAGCAGATTATATAGTGGACATCGGTCCCGGAGCCGGAAGTCACGGTGGAGAGGTGGTTGCTACAGGTAATGCCAAGGAAATAATGGCAAATCCTAATTCTATTACAGGTAAGTATCTTTCAGGTGAGATAAAGATACCTGTACCTAAGAGTAGAAGAACACCTACAGGTTGGCTTAGTGTAAAGGGAGCGGCGCAGAACAATCTTAAGAATATAAATGTAAAGATACCTACAGGTGTTATGACCTGTGTTACAGGTGTTTCAGGCTCAGGTAAGTCTTCTTTGGTAAATGAAATAGTATATAAGGCACTTGCAAAGAAGTTAAACCGTGCTCATACTATCCCGGGCAAGTATAAGTCAATAGAAGGTATCGAACAGCTTGATAAGGTAATTGCAATAGACCAGTCACCGATAGGAAGAACTCCAAGATCAAATCCTGCCACATATACAGGTGTATTTGATATGATTAGAGACTTGTTTGCGGCTACTCAGGATGCCAAGATGAGAGGATATAAGAAGGGGAGATTCAGTTTCAATGTAAAGGGTGGAAGATGTGAGAGCTGTTCAGGTGACGGTATCATAAAGATTGAGATGCACTTTTTACCTGATGTATATGTGCCTTGTGAAGTCTGTGGAGGAAAACGTTACAACAGAGAAACTTTGGAAGTAAAGTATAAGGGTAAATCCATATATGATGTACTTGATATGACTGTGGAGGAGGCTTTAACATTCTTTGAGAATGTGCCTACTATAGCAAGAAAGATACAGACATTGTATGACGTAGGGCTTTCTTATATCAAACTTGGTCAGCCGTCTACAGAGCTGAGCGGTGGAGAGGCTCAGAGAATAAAGCTTGCAACTGAGCTTTCAAAGAGGGCTACAGGAAAGACTATTTATATCTTGGACGAGCCTACTACAGGTCTTCATTTTGCAGATGTACATAAACTGGTGGAGATACTTAGAAGACTCTCAGACAGTGGGAATACGGTACTTGTTATAGAGCATAATTTGGATGTTATAAAATGTGCCGATTATATAATAGATATAGGTCCAGAAGGCGGTGCAGGAGGTGGCGAAGTGGTTGCTACCGGTACCCCTGAGGAGATAGCAAAGATAGAAAAATCATATACAGGTAAATATGTGAAAAAATATTTGTAAGCCGAAGAAAAACACAGCCGAAAGCAGGCTGTGTTTTGTGTTTGTATCAAGATTTAGATATCCAAAGCCGCTACCAAAGTGTAATCGCTTGGATTCTTAAAATCCGCTTTGATATCTGAAGTGTCAAATCTCCAATTTCCGATTCCCGAATACTTTGACGCCAGTATTATATAGAAGTTTAACATTGCAGCACCTAGTCCCAACAAGTTGTCATCATCCGGAACCACATTATCAAGTTGGTTGAATAAGTAGATATGTGTACCGTTTATAACAAAGCGGTAGTTTTGATGGTTCAAAAAGCTTGGTGAAAGGCTGGCTGCATATACGGCGTCAGCGATAACAGGGTCCGAGTATTCGTCATCGAAATTGTAAGGTGTGTTAAAGTCACTGTCAAAAGCCAATGCGGTAGCGGCAATCTTTTGGAGCGATATGTCCGGCCTTATTGCTTATGCTTACATCTGAAGGTGAGTGTATATCAAGTTTTGTGGTATCTCTTTCCTTTTTGCCGTATCCGAAAGCAATTACCGTAGCGACAGCCAAATCCGAGTTGATAAGCAAAACTTTCTTTATCATTTCGCTGTCATCACTTGTTAAAAAGCATGAAGACAATCCCATCTCTTCAAGCTTTAATACAAGGTTTTTCAGCCATAAAGCCTGCATTTATAAGGTAATTATCCTTTTCCTCTGACAATATGGTTATATATGCAGGTGCATTGAAGGTATTTCACGATAGCCTGCAACGCCTGAGAGTCTGCTTGCAGTGTCATCATCAGATGAAACGAGTATTTGTACATCCACATCAATAAGTTTCGGTGATGAGTTAAAAAGCTTTATCAACTCATCTATTTTTGCTCTGCTCAACTTTTTTTCTTATGAAAAATCTCTGATAGAGTTCCTGTTTTCAATAAGTTCTAAATAATTCATACATTTATTCCTCCATGGTATAAATTTCAAAAAAATAAACTATATATATTATATAAAAATAAAATTGAAAATGGTCAATTTTTATATGTTTATATTTACAAAAATACAGTCTTACAGATATGAGAATTTTTACTTTCTGATTTTTAAAATAGAGAATTTGAAACTTTGATAGAAATATATCATATTATATAAATTTATTTGTATGAATTGCATTTATTAGATATTATGATATAATAAGTTTACAATATTATTAAGTGGAATATGGCATAAATATTAAAAGTAATTATACAAAGATATTATGCCTGTATGTCTGAAGAAGGAGGGAGTGTTATGACAGGTTTACCACTTATATTCGTGTTTATTTTGGCGGTTATCGTTATGATAGTTGCCATCTCAAAGTTTGGTGTACATCCGTTTATATCTATTATGTGTATATCACTTATTTTGGGACTTGTAGCAGGTATTCCTTTAGTGGATAAGACCTTGGAGGACGGAACGAAGATACAAGGTCTTGCAAGCGTTATAGGAGCAGGATTTGCAGGTACATTTTCAAGTATAGGTATTGTTATCATACTTGGTGCTCTGATCGGAACAATTTTGGAGAAAACAGGTGCGGCTTTTAAGCTGGCTGATATGGTTATAAAGCTGGTCGGAAGAGACAATCCTGTGCTGGCGGTAGAGCTTATGGGTTGGGTTGTTTCAATTCCTGTATTTTGCGATTCGGGATTTGTTATTCTAAACCCTATCAGAAAGGCTTTGGTAAAGAGAACGGCAGAGTCGTCTGTGGCTATGACTGTAGGACTTTCGGCAGGTCTATACATATCACATGTATTTATACCGCCTACACCGGGACCTATAGCGGCAGCTTCAACACTTGGAATAGGAGATAATCTTTTACTTGTAATGGGAATGGGTGCAGTATGTTCTATATTCCCTTTGATTGCAGGATTTTTATATGCAAAGTATATAGGTAAGAAGGTAAAGGCTGATGATGAGGCGGATTCAAGTGAGATTACAAAAACATACGAGGAGCTTGTAGCAGAGTACGGAAAGCTTCCAAGCGGAGCTATGTCTTTGGCACCTATCGTAGTCCCTGTACTCCTTATGGCTGTTGCATCTATAGTTTCTATGATGAAGATGAGCGGTACGGGAGCGGATGTTTTAAAATTCCTAGGAACACCTATTATAGCTTTGGCAGTCGGTACGATATTTGGAGTATTGCAACTTCAGGGCGCAGGTAAAATGAAGGACTTCTACAGTATTACAAACGAGACATTAAAGACTGTGGGTCCGATACTTTTTGTGACTGCAGCAGGCGGTGTACTCGGTAAGGTTATAGCATCTTCAGATATGGTCAACTTTATAAAGGACCATGCAGAGGTTTTAAGTACAATGGGTATGCTTTTCCCGTTCTTACTATCAGCTATTTTAAAGAGTGCACAGGGTTCATCCACAGTAGCACTTACAACTACAGCAGGTATTGTGGCACCGCTGTTGCCGGCACTTGGATTTGCAAGTCCTATGAGTGCTACACTTGTAACAATGGCGATAGGTGCAGGTGCTATGACGGTTTCACATGCCAATGACTCATATTTCTGGGTTGTTACAAACTTCGGTGCGATGTCACCTGAAAAAGGATACAAGACACAGACAATGTGTACACTGTTTTTGGGTATAGCGGGAATTATTGAGATAATGATTCTAAGTCTTTTCCTGCATTGATTAAAACTGAACAGACAAGATATTTAAGGCACAGATTTTATGAATTCAAATTTTTGTAAGGTCTGTGCCTTATTTTAATTGCTGACAGTGTTTTGTATATAGGTATATTTATAAAATAATAAATAATTTAAAAGATAAGTTTTATAGACTTTTGTATAGACAAAGGAAAGAAAAATGGAATTACTTGAACAGTGTAAAGAGTGGAATGACAATGAAGAATATCAAAAGGTAGTGGATGCGCTTGAGATTTTGCCTGATAATGCCAGAACCCCTGAAATGGATTCCGAGCTTGCAAAAGGCATACAATAATCTGGGTGGTTCGGCGATTCTAAGCCGTTTATACAGGCGCTGGGATTATTGTTGCCGCATGAAGAGTATTTTAGGGGAAATCACAGATTTTACTTCAGAGTTGCTTACTCATATTTTTACCTTGAAGAGCACGGACTTGCCCTACATTACTTTAAGCAGGCTTTGGATGCAAGGCCCGGAGATGAAGACACCATTGATATGATGAATGAATGTGTGAATTGGCTGACAGACGGAGTCGTAGCGGTCTCCATGTCACAGAAGCTGGATTTTGTATGGGAAAAATATACAAAAAGAGATAAGAAAATATAATAAGAACAGCAAAATCTTTTCATGTAATGGTGGCAGATATAACAGCAAAATATATAGGGATGCATTCCCAAAAATAAAAATAAATATTTTTTTCATGACAGCAGAACGCTTGAATTTGAAGCGGGTGATGACAAGTCTAATGTATTTATGCTTGAATATATAAAGGATACGATACCTGAAAATATAAAGGAGCTGATTGATATAAGAGTCGGTATATCGGCTAAAGAAGATATCAAAGATATAGTAGTATATGAAGATGATGAATATGATATAAGTGAGCTAAGATTCTTTGTCAGTGATGACAGGCAGATAGTTATCTATGCCGATGAGTTTGATATTCCGCTTGAGGTTATAGAACAGCTCTTTATAGATATCTTCGGTGAGATAGATTTGATGGCAAATGATTTTGAGTTTGATATTGCAGATGAAGACGACTTTGACGCTCCGACTGAAGATACCTGTGATATAGTGCTTGATTATGAAGAGAAAGAAGACTTCTTAAAAGAGTGTGTGGATTACAAAGGACTGAAAGAAAGGGCAAAAAGCAAGGGATTCAGGCTTGGAATAAGTGCAAAAGAGTATTTGAAGATGTATTCAGGATACAGGTTACAGTCTGTAGGAGATGATATCAGAGAGGATATATATACAGGAACCACCTGCCTGCCTTCACTTATAAGTGAGTATATATCAAGCGGACCGTTTGATAAGATGCCTATAATGGATAAACTGTACAGAAACGGAGTGGTAGCCGGATTCTTTTGCTTCAGTTTGGAAGAATCCGATCAGGAAAATGCACTGTTTGAGTATGAGTTTGAGGTTATGAATATCAGAAATCAGCTTATTGAGTATATCTTAAATGAACTTGACAAAATCGGTAAGACCGGAAATATAGCATTTTTAGAGGGTGCTACAGGTAAGATATGCGGATATCTTGATTTCCTGATATTCGGGAACTTTATGGATATAATGAGTGCGGCATACGATTTTTTTGAGAAAAAGAACATAAAGCTTGCAGGTTATAAGACATTCAGAAAAATATCAAAATTAGTAACATTTAGGGAGGAATAATGTTTAATCTATTTAAGAAAAAGCAAAATGAGGTAAAGTTGCCTGAAGTTGCACCTATGGAGTTGTGGGAAGAGCGTTCATATATGCATGTGCTCTCAGATAAAGTCGATGTTGAAGATATTGATGGCGCCAAAGAGAGAATACAGGCGATAGACGGAGTTAATCTTAAAGAATTCAACATTAAAGATGATAAGTCGGGCAACATGATACTTGATTATAAGGGCGAAGAGTACGGTGTAGGTTTTTTATTTTTGAAGATTTTTGTATTTGACCGTCTGTATTCATTACAAAAAGCAAAAAGATTCATGATGAGGACTTTGAAAAATTGAAAAAAGACCAAGTCATTTATCATATATATGAAGTTTAACAAGGATTATTTTGACTCATATCATCTACAGTTAAAGCTCATAACGGCATTTTTCCCGGATACATTGGCGGTAATAGATGAAAGTGCGGAGAGACTTTTAAGCGGCAGGTGGGTAAAACTTGCGGCAAAGTCAAGTGTTACACCTAATGCTGAAAGCTTATTTACGGTACAGGCTGTATTTGATGATGAGACAAATAAAGTTTGGCTTCATACACATGGTATGTGCAGAACAGGATTTTCGGAGTTTGAACTTTTGGATATAAGCAGAGACAATGCAAACGATCTGTATTATCTGATAAATACCGTGGCGAACAGAGTATTGTATCAAAATGAAGCTATAGAAGATTATATTTTCCTTGGAGAGTTTATAGACGGAAGAGAGATAGTTGTGGCACCTCTTCCTTGGAATGTTGCAATTGCAAAGTATCCTTCCGATATAATCGGAGGTCCTGCTGACAGAGTAGACAGCCATAATACAAACAGCCAGGTCATTTTCCTTTTCTTATCTGAAGAAGATGCAAATAACGGTAAGTATACAAAGCCTTCAGATATGGAGGAAAAGCTTGTTGAAAATCCGCTGTATTATTATACTAATGAACAGACGGAGCATATGAAGTTTATGGCAAGAGACAGATATGAACTTTTGAAAAAGGCAATTTCGGAGAATCCAAGTTACAAAGCACTGATAAAGGTCGGTCTGCCTACAGACGGTGAGGACGGAAAGCCTGATTATGAAAATCTTGAGCATATCTGGTTTGAACTTTTAGAATTCACTGATGAAGGATTCAAGGCGGTACTTACACAGGCGCCATATAGAGTCGCAGCCATGAAAGAGGGCGATGAAGGTGAATACACAGTCAATGATGTAACGGATTGGATTATTTATACGGATGAAATGAGTATAGATCCGAATACGGTATATTTATTATAGGAGAAGATATATGTTTTTACAAATATAAAGTTGGCTAAGAAGTATAATTATCTGAACGAGAAGTTTTTAAAAGCCTATGACTGGTTGGAGAGCCATGATTTGAATTCATTACCTGCAGGAAAGTATGAGATAGAAGACGGTGATGTATTTGCAAATGTTCAGGAGTATACCACATTGCCGGTAGATGAAAAAGAAGTTTGAGGCGCATGATAAATTTTTTTGATATTCAATATTTGATAGAAGGTGTGGAATACTTCGGCATCTGTGACAGAGAGGGTCTTAAAGTGAAGGAAGCCAAGCCTGAAAAGGATGTGCTTTTCTTTGAGACGCCTGATACTTACGGTCATGTGATACTTCACCCTGATGAGTTTATAGTGGTTGCACCTGAGGATGCACATATGCCCGGATGTTGTATGGATAAACCGGCAAGTGCAAAAAAGGCTGTTATAAAAGTAAGAGTATGATAAAAAAAGGTTTCTTAATAGGATTATTACTATTCGGTATCTTTTTTGGAGCAGGGAATCTTATTTTCCCTGCCGAACTTGGATTTAGGGCAGGAAAAAACTTTGTACCAGCTATGTCGGGTTTTGTATTGTCAGGTGTAGGAATAGCTATAGTTACATTGATAGTCGGAACTATGATAAAAGGCGGATACAAAAGAGAACTTGGTATAAAGGTAGGAAAAAACTTTGCAATCGGCTACCTTACAGCACTTTACCTTGCTATAGGTCCTTTCTTTGCGATACCCAGGACTGCAAGCACCTCTTTTTCTATAGGTATTGCACCTGTGACAGGAAATACAAGACTTCCTTTATTTGTATTCAGTGCAATATATTTTCTGCTTGCATATCTTATAGCGCTAAATCCGTCAAAACTTATGGACAGAGTAGGTAAGGTGCTTACTCCAATATTTGCACTTCTTATAGTTATACTTATAATTGTGGGAAATTTGAACTTTCATGCCGTTGGTGAGGGTGAGATGGCCGGAAGCCTGACAGCACTAAAGACAGGATTTTTTGACGGATATAATACTTTGGATGCACTGGCCTCTGTAAGTTTTTGTCTGATTGCCACTTCAGGTATAAAGACATTCGGATTTTCGTCAAAAAAAGAGTATATGAGTATAATGGCAATAGTGGGAATTGTTACAACTATACTCTTTAGCAGTTTATATATCGGACTTGGAGCTTTGGGGAACAAGTTTGTAGTTCCGAATGATGTTTTATCTGATAAGAGCGTCAATATAGGTACATATATACTTTCTATGAGCTCATATAAGCTTTTCGGAAGTTTCGGACAGGCTTTCCTGGAGCGATGACAATACTTACCTGTTTTACGACTACTGTAGGTCTTATTGTGGTTACTTCACAATTTTTCTCAGACACATTCAAAAGATTCGGCTACAGGGCATATGTAAATATATTTACTCTGACAGGTTTTGTAATGTCAAACTTCGGACTCAATACCATTATAAAGATTTCCATACCTGTACTGAGTATCCTATATCCTGTTACAATAGTTATAGTATTTATAGTTATATTGAATAAATTTATAAGTATGTCCAATGTCGGTATGAGATTTACAATTATTTTAACGGCGGTGACGGCTTTTATAGAAGTGATTGGAAATGTCTTTAAAATAAAGATGATAAATTCAATTATGTCACTGTTTATAGGCGGAAGCTTGGGATTTGTCTGGGCAAATATTGCGGTTTTGGGGATAATTATATCTTTGATATTGAGGGATAAAATAAAGGGCGAAAGCTTTGAAATATAAAAACGGCTGTTATAAGTGTGGACTTATAACAGCCTATTTTTAGAATCTTAAAACTTTTAGAGATGTGGACTCATGTGAGGCGAGGCTGTAAGCACAGTTTTTATCCATTGACTCCATTCTCACCCATTCAAGAGAACGCATGGAAGCTTCTTTATCCACACTGATTGCAGGCGGTGTAAGTTCTTTCCAGGCAAGCTCGCCATAGCCGGCATCCGCATAAAGCAGTGTAAATTTATTGTTCTCCGATGTTACCTTTACTCCGAACATACCCTCTGAGTGACCGTAAAGCTTTATAAGCTTGATAGAGCCGTCACCAAGTAAATCAAAAGATTTTTCAAAAGGACCTTCTTTTTGATTCCAATCAAATATAGAAATATCGGCATTTTTCCACCAACTTCTTGAATATCTTAAAGGATTTTTTACAGCGGCCTTGGCCTCATCTCTTGAAACCAAAATCTTGGTATCTGAAGAGAGGTCTGCGACTCCGCTTACATTTTCAAAGTCAAGATGGGTAAGCAATACACAGTCTATATCCTTTGGTGAAAGATTGATTGCTTCAAGCTTTGAAATCAGTGAAGAGTCCTTCTTCAGATGAAAGCGTGTGGAAGCACAGGTAAGAGGTGCCTTGATTTCACCGATTTGCTTTTTAGGCTAAGTGAGACATCAGACTCAAGCTCTTTTTGATACCTGTATCTACAAGTATATTCTTCTTTCCTGTCTGAATAAGAAAAGACAGAACAGGAATATTTACTCTGTCAGTATCTTTTAGAAACAGTCCGTATGTCTGCGGATTGAACTTATCATTGCCTTTATATGCGAGAGAAGGTGATACTTCGACCTCTCCTGTTTGTAATATATATATTTTCATAAATAACCATACCTTATCATATTTTTAGTTGTTTCAAACCGTATTATACAAAAATATAGTACGTTTGGTCAAACTTAATATAATTTTTTTGTTGCGAAGAACATGGCTATTTCTGTATAATGGTGAGAATGTGAGGTAGGAAGATGACAAATAAAAAAATAAAGAAAACGGGAGTCTGTTAAAGAAGCTTCTTTGGTGGATTCCTATAATTATTTTTGAGGGCTTTAATGTTTGCCCTCGGCGCATGTACAAGGCAGGAAAGTGAGAATATCAGGGACTGAGAGTTTTTTTCAAGTGCGGAAAGTACTCAAAACAAAAAGTATTTCAGATGAAAGTACTTCAAAGCACAGCGAAGAGATAACGGGAACACAGAGTCAAAAACATAAACAAAAATAATAAATCAAAAAAATATAAAAAAACAAAAAAACAAAGTCAGAGTCAAGCAGCGAAACTTTAGAAGAGACAAGTCTGAAAGTGAGAGTACACAAGAGTCTGAGACTGTCGAAAGCAGGGAGACAACTGTAGAAGAAAACGGCAACTATACTTCAAAAGACGATGTTGCACTTTATATTCACACCTACAAAAAGCTTCCTGTAAACTATATCACAAAGGCCGAGGCTCAGGAGATGGGACTTTGGGACCCTGAAAAAAGGAAATCTTTCAGATGTGCTTCCGGGAATGAGCATCGGAGGCAGTGCCTTCGGGAACTATGAAGGAAACTTGCCGAGGGCAAGTGGAAGAAGGTACTTTGAATGTGATATTGACTATGACGGCGGATATAGAGGCCCTAAAAGGCTGATATATTCAAATGACGGTCTGGTTTTTTATACTGAAGACCACTACAAAACTTTTGAACAATTGTATTAGGGAAAGATTATGAATAATATTACTTTAAAATTGGATAAGTTTAGTAAAAAGGAAGAATTACACAGTTACTTGAAAAAGAAAATGAAGTTTCCGGATTACTACGGGGAAAATCTGGATGCTTTATTTGACTGTTTGACTGATATAAGTACCGATACGGCTGTTGACATAAAATACGATGCGGATAATGAACTTCAAAGAGCGGTGCTTGCAGTATTTAGCGATGCGGTGTCACAAAATACACATTTGGCTATAATAAAGACAAAGGTCAAGAAAAAGAAGCCGGAGTAGTATATTTAGAATGGAGAGTAAATGGAGTCAAAGTGGATGCTATATACAAAGCGAGCTGATTTTGAAAAAATATCGGCTCGCTTTCATATTTCACCTGTTTTAGCGAGAATAATAATAAACAGGGACATAAAGGAAGAAGATTTTTTACTGTATCTTAAGAGTGATTTAAGTTTGATGCATGATGCAGGTAGATTATATGGTGTGGAAGATGCATATAATGAAATCATGAGTGAGATAAAAAAGGGAAATAAGATAAGAGTTGTGGGAGATTATGATATAGACGGAGTCTGTTCTTCATATATCTTGGTAAAATCTCTGAGACGATTCGGTGCCGATGCAGATGTAAGGATACCTGACAGAATAAAGGACGGCTACGGTATCAATGACAATATAATAAATGAAGCGGCAAATGATAAAATCTCTATGATTATCACCTGTGACAACGGTATTGCGGCACATTCTCAGATGGAACTTGCAAAAAAACTTGGAATAAAAGTCATTATCACTGATCATCATGAGGTTTATCAGGAAGACGGCAAGGACTATCTGCCTGTAGCAGATGTGGTAATAAATCCTAAAAGAAGTGAATGTAAGTATCCTTTTAAAAGTATTTGCGGAGCGCTGGTAGCCTATAAGCTTATGGAATATATGTATGAAAGGCTGTACGGTAAAAAGATGTATGAAGACGGTGAACTGAGTGATCTTTTGGAGGTGGCAGCCATTGCGACAATAGGTGATGTTATGCCGCTTGTAGACGAGAACAGAGTACTTGTAAAACACGGTTTGAAAAGCTTAATGAACACAAAGAACTTAGGGCTTAGGGCGCTTATAAAGGCTACCGGTATGGAGGGCAAAAAAATCAGTGCTTACAGTATCGGATTTGTGATAGGGCCTTGTCTGAATGCGGGAGGAAGACTTGAAAATGCGCTTGTTGCCTTAAATATGTTTATGTCAGAAAGCAGTGATGAGGCAAATGAGTACGCCATGCATTTGAAAGAGCTCAACGATGAGAGAAAGGACCTCACAGCCATGAATGTAAAAGTGGCTGTAGAGCTGGCGGAAAGAGAATATGCAGATGATGATATCTTGGTGATATATCTTGAAAATTGCCATGAGTCCATTGCCGGAATTATAGCAGGCAGGGTGAGAGAAGCACTTGGAAAGCCTACAATTATACTTACGGATGCCTTCGGTGAAGACGGCATGATAAAGGGATCGGGAAGGTCGATAGAAAGCTATAACATGTTTGAAGCGCTATATGAGGTCAAAGATATATTTGAAAAGTTCGGCGGACATCATATGGCGGCAGGTATGAGCTTAAAAAAGGACAGACTTGATGAATTCAGAAAAAGATTGAATGAAAATTCAAAGCTTACAAAAGAAGATTTCATACAAAAGATATGGATTGATGTACCTCTGCCTTTTTCATATATCAGTCATGACTTTGTAAGAGAACTTGAAAAAGCTGGAGCCTTACGGAAATAAGAATGAGAAGTTCCCAAGTTTGCAAGGAAGGGTATAAAGATATTATCAAAGAGTATACTTGGTAAAAATAAAAATGTGGTAAAGATGGTGCTTGAAGACGACGGTACAAGGCTTGACGGAATATATTTTTGTGACGGAGAAGCCTTCTTTGAGGAGCTTAAAGGTAATAACGAGATAGATATTATATATTATCCTGATATAAACGAGTACGGCGGCAGAGAGAGTCTGCAAGTGATTATAACCGGTTATAAGATAAAAAAATATAGCAATGAGAGTTTATTTATTGTATACTTTTACTTTCAGAAGCAACAAAACAGTTATGTAGGAGAGTTAGATATGGTTAACGAAGTGATGAACTTTTTAAAAGAACTTGACCCTGAGGTCGGCACAGCGGTAGAAAAGGAAGCAAACAGACAAAGAAGAAATCTTGAACTTATTGCATCCGAGAATATCGTATCGGAAGCTGTGATGATGGCAATGGGAACGGTGCTTACAAATAAATATGCTGAGGGATATCCGGGAAAGAGATATTACGGAGGCTGTGAGGATGTTGATATAGTCGAGAGCATTGCCATTGAGAGAGCAAAGAAACTCTTTAACTGTGACTATGCCAATGTTCAGCCGCATTCAGGCGCACAGGCGAATATGGCTGTATTTTTGGCAATGCTTGAGGCCGGAGATACAGTACTTGGAATGAATCTGAATCACGGTGGACATCTGACACACGGTTCGGCAGTGAACTTTTCAGGAAAATACTTTAATATAGTGCCTTACGGTGTAAATGATGATGGATTTATCGACTACGATGAGCTTGAGAAAATAGCAATTGAGCATAAGCCGAAGATGATTATCGCAGGTGCAAGTGCATATGCCAGAGTAATAGACTTTAAGAGATTCAGAGAAGTTGCAGATAAGGTTGGTGCATACCTTATGGTGGATATGGCTCATATTGCAGGACTTGTTGCAACAGGACTTCATCCATCACCTATAGGCATAGCCGATGTTAAAACTCACTACAACACATAAGACACTTAGAGGACCGAGAGGCGGACTTATCCTTGCAAAACAAGGAAGCTGCCGAGAAGTTTAACTTTAACAAGGCTGTTTTTCCCTGAATTCAGGGCGGACCGCTTGAGCATGTAATCGCGTCAAAGGCGGTTTGCTTTCGGCGAGGCTCTTAAGCCTGAGTTTAAAAAGTATCAGGAGCAGGTGGTAAAGAATGCCAAGGCTTTGGCTGACGCGCTTATGGCTGAAGGATTTAATATCCTTACAGGAGGTACAGATAATCACCTTATGCTGCTTGACCTCAGAGGAACGGAATCACAGGAAAAGAACTTCAAAATAAATGTGATGAAGTATATATCACTTTGAACAAGAATACAGTACCGAACGATCCGCAGAGTCCGTTTACTACAAGCGGTGTAAGAATAGGTACACCTGCAGTTACAAGTCGAGGACTAGTGGAAGAGGATATGAAGACTGTAGCAAGACTTATCAAAATGGCCGCATATGACTTTGATACAAAGGCTGATGAGATAAGAGCCGAAGTTACAAAGCTTATGGATAAGTATCCTATTTATAAGTAATAATTATTTTGCAGCAGTCTGCAAATTTATATTTTTTTAGAAAGGGCGGCCCAAGGGATTTCGTACTGCTTCGGTGTAAAAATGAAGGAATTGAAAGAATATGTAGAAGTATACCTGACTTTCCTGAGCCGGGAATTATATTCAGAGATGTGACCACCATATTGCAGGACCCTGACGGACTGTGCCTAAGTATTGATGAACTTAGAGGAAAGTTGCAGGGACTGGACTACAATATGATAGTGGGTCCGGAGTCAAGAGGCTTTATCTTCGGTGTACCGGTAGCCTATGCCGAGCACAAGGCATTTATTCCTGTCAGAAAAAAGGGAAAGCTTCCTTGTGAGACTGTAAGTATTGACTATGACCTTGAGTACGGTAAGGGCAACCATTGAAATCCATAAGGACGCCATAAAGCCGGGAGACAAGGTAGTAATAGTCGACGATTTGATAGCTACAGGCGGCACAACTGAGGCGATTGCAAAGCTTGTGGAGAGCCTCGGCGGTGAGATAGTAAAGATTGTATTTGTAATGGAGCTGGAGGGACTTAAGGGAAGAGAAAAGCTTTCAAAGTATGATATAGACAGCCTTATAAAATATGAGGGAAAAATAATATAGGTAGATGATTTGGCATAATCTTTGTATTTCAAGGATTATGCCCTTTTTGTTTTTAAAAATAAAGTTGAAATAAATATATTTTTTGTTAGAAAATTAGCAAGTAATCTTATATAAAATATATTTTATTGACAAAAACCTATAAAAGAAAGTATAATTGAATATAAGTTTCAGTGAACGTGATCTATGAAAATGTTTTTAATGGTTAAAGTTGTTTTTAATTGTGCATACAATTAAATAAAGAGATTGTTTGAGGTGGAAGTTTATAAATCTTTGCTATTACTATATATGACATTTTATTACGCACTGAATAATGACGGAAACAAGAGGAGGGTAAAATGAAAAAAAGAGGTTTGGCATTAGCTGTTGTATCAGCTATGTTGGTTGCAACATTGGGAGCATGTGGTTCAGGTACCACAAAGACTGCAGGTGACAGTACGGCTGCTCAGTCACAGGATTCGGGTTCCAAGCAGGCGGAAAATACAGAAAAGAGTGAGGTAGATATATTATCGCACAGGCTCAAGGTATGAGTCTTGAGGAGCTTTGCAAAAAGGCGATAGAGGAGTCAAAACGGTAAGACTTTTCTACGGAGTCGGAAACTCAAGCAGAGGAAAGACTGCATTGCCGCTGTTTATTTCATATTTGAAGACTATCGATCCAAACTACAATATGGAGTTTGAGTGGCAGCAACCTAAGAACAACAAGATATTTGAGCAGCTGAGTGCCGATTCACTTAAGCTCTAGCGGTACATTTGCAATGACTCTTATTCAGGACGGTAATCAGATCCAGACTAAGATGGTGGATACAAATATACTGAAGACTTTTTATACCGAAGGATTGGGCAGAGGCTAACGGTGTAAGTGCAGACAGTTACAAGGGATTTTTGCCGCTTCAGACTTTGAATAAAGTGTTCATGTTCAACAACACAGGCGATGCAAAGTATACCAACTGTTGGGATTTCGTATATGAGGGTTCACATCCGCTGTTTATGGATATTGATTCAGAGCTTGTAGGAAAGAATTTCTTATATATGCTGACAAAAGAGGAGTATGCGAATAAGTTAAAAGAAGCATATGATAAGTTGGATGCGACAAAGAAAGCTTATTTTGATCCTGTTATTGCCGGTGTGGAGTCGGATGCTAAGGATTTGGGACTTTCAGAGAACGGTAAATATGCTTTAGCATGGATTAAACTTTGGGTTGAGAATTATACGGAAGAGACAGATGACGGACCTATCTGCAATACACTTGTAGATACATCCGCAAAAGATCAGTCAGGACTTCTTGTATATTCAAAGCTTCGTTCTGTAGAGGAGTCAGCTAATGTTTCGGTAAATAATATAACAGTTGCCGCATATCAGGACGATTATACAGGAATCGGAGGATATGGATATAATCACTATTTATTCCTTACAAAGAACAGTCCGCTTCCATGGACAGCATGTGCATTTATAGCATATATAACTTGTACAGAAGACGGATTCAGTGCTTGGGGAAAAGGATATGGGAGGATATTCTTCAAATCCTAAAGTAATGGAGGCCACAGAGGCAAAGTATCAGCATCGAAAAGGGCGGATACAATGAAGCAGGTGAGGATCAGTTCCTGCTAAAAATGACAAAGGATATGACTGGTGGACAAAAGACGGTGAGCTTTGTACTTGAGGATCCTCAGTATTGTGCAGATGTTTCATTTACTGTAGGTAACTGGATTGAAATGCTTAGCAAAGCTTCTGATAAGAATTAATTGACCGGGTGCTGCATAATGCAGCACCCTTTTAAGGAGAATATTATGGGAATACTGAAAAATAGAATCAGAACATTTTTTTGGCAAAGCCACAGAATATTATTTTGCTTATTTTCGGAATAATGTTGACATTTTCTACTGTTGTCTCTGTTGTGGCAATAGTGAAGGATACATTGCAGATACATCCGGGTACTATTGATCAGCATTTGACAGGAAAAAGCCTCGGATACAGCATTGTAAAACTATATAGACTTATTTACAAGTAAACTTGCAATGTCAAATCTGTGGAAGCCGCTTATAAATACATTGTTTTTGGCAATATTCACTTGCCTTATATCCATTTTTATATGGCGGTTTTTTGCGTTCTTGGTTACCAGAACAAATATGAAATTCAAAAATATTTGAGTTCAATATTTATTTTTTTCCATATATCATGCCACAGTGGACTTTGGCGGTTGTATGGCAAAATATGTTCAACTCAAATGCAGTGCTGGGAACTTCAGACGGACTTTTATAGCTTCACTTACAGGTGTGACTTTTCCGAAGTGGTGGTGTCAGGGACTGTTTCCAGTGCTGTAGTACTGGGACTTCACTATGCTCCGTTTGCATACATTATGATTGGCGGTATATTCAAAAAAATATGGATGCCAATCTTGAAGAGGCGGCTACAATACTTGATACTCCTAAGTGGAAGATTATGACAATGATTACATTGCCTATGATAACACCTGCAATACTTAATACAATTTTACTGGTATTCGGATCTGCAATGGGATCATACCCGGTTCCGCATTATCTTGGATTGACTACATTGTCAACAAAATACATTTCTTTGAACAGTAAGTATACAGGTGAAGCAAGTATACTTGCAATTATTATGATGGTATTCGGAATAATGATTTTATCTTTGAATCAACTTTCGCTCAAGAGTCGAAAGAACTACACGACGGTAACAGGAAAGTCCGGACAGCTTTCAAAGATAAATATAGGTAAAGCAGGAAAGTATGTAGTCGGAGCAGTTTATATTGTAATGACATTCTTTACAAGTATTTGGCCGATAATGTTGTTTGCACTTGAGACATTCTTGCCGAATCCTGGAGATTACAGCTTCTTATATACACATGACTTTAAAAACCTTACAACAAAGTGGTGGCTTACAAGTGAAAATGTGACTGAAAACGGCTTGTACGGACAGCACGGTATACTCTACAATCCTACTATATGGCATGCATTTTGGGGTACTTTATTACTTGCGTTTGCTTGTGCGGCTATTGCCGGAACTATCGGTACATTGATCGGCTATGCGGTGGCAAAAAACAGGCGTTCAAGGTGGGCGGCTTATGTCAACAATATGGCGTTCTTGCCTTTATCTTATGCCGTCTATAGCAGTCGGTGCAGCATTCTTTATACTGTTTTCAAATGAGCATATAAATCTTTTTAATACCTACTATCTTCTTATTATAGCAGGTGTTATAAAGTATATACCTTTTGCAAGCAGAGCTTCTCTTAACTCAATGTTGCAAATAAGCAATGAGCTTGAGGAGGCGGCAATAATTCAAAATGCAAGTTGGGTAAAGAGAATGGTTAAGATAATAATCTGATTCAGAAATCTTCTATAATAAGCGGTTTTCAGTTTGCCGTTTATGACTTGCCTTAGAGAGTTGTCACTTTTTCTGTTACTTTGTACACAGGGATTTATACTCAACAACACTTGACTATTTTGATGAGATGGGATTGTATGCATTCTCAAGTGCTATAAATCTGATTTTAATTATAACTATACTTGTATTTAATACATTGGCAGACAAGCTTACAGGCTCAAGCCTTGATAACGGAATAGGAGGTTGATATGCCGGCAATTACATTAACAAATATTACAAAAAGATGGAAAAACTATTTTGGTGTTGACAATTTAAGTCTTGAAATACCTGATAACTCATTCATAACATTACTTGGGCCGTCGGGTTGTGGCAAGACAACTATTCTACGTATGATTGCAGGACTTGAAACTCCTACAGAGGGAAGAATAACTATCGGTGATAATGTAGTGTTTGACAGTGAAAAGGGTATTAATGTGCCGCCGAATAAGAGAAAAGTAGGTTTCTTATTTCAAAACTATGCGCTTTGGCCAAACATGACAGTGTATCAAAATATAATGTTCGGTTTGAAAAATATCAAAGAAGAACTTCCTGTAATAGATGTGGAAGCAAAAAGATGTACAGATATTATAAGAGCATTGCAAAACGGTAAGAGAATAAAGGCAGAGGTGACGGATTGCTGTGACAAAAACGGCAAGCTTGATAATAACAGAGCATATGTGAAGCTTATAGATGCATTTGAGTTGTCAATATTCAGTGCGAAAACAGTATTTGAGTTGAAAATTCATGAAAGTGAAAATCCTGATGAGGCTGCAAAAAAGCATAGAGATGAATATGAGAAAAAACTTGCAGCGATTACAGATAATCACAGGGCAAAGGGAGAAGAATTAAATAAAGATTTTGAGGTTGTAAAGGCCGGAAATGTTGTGACGGAAGTTCGTAAGCTTACAGATGAGGAGATGGATTCAAGACTTAGACATGTAGCCGGAATAGTAAAAATCGGTATGTTTATGGACAGGTATCCTGCCGAACTTTCAGGTGGACAACAGCAAAGGGTGGCAATAGCGAGAACTTTGGCACCGAAACCGCAGGTATTGTTTATGGATGAGCCGCTTTCAAACTTGGATGCAAAGCTGAGGCTTGAAATGCGTTATGAATTGCAAAGACTTCACGTTGAAACAGGCAGTACTTTCGTTTATGTTACACATGACCAGATGGAAGCAATGACACTTGCAACGAAGATATGTCTGGTACAAAACGGTGTATTACAGCAGTACGCTCCGCCGCTTGAAGTTTATAGAAGGCCTGAAAATCTTTTCGTTGCGGACTTTGTCGGAAATCCATCCATAAACTTTATAGATGCAAAGGGAACTCAAAAAGACGACGGAAGTATTGAGTTAAAAATTTTTGACAATGTAGATATAGAGTTTGTTCCGAATGAGGATATTAAGATTTCAGATTGGCATAAAGGCAGAGACAGGGATCTGGGAAAAAAGAAAGAACAAAAAGCAGAGCTTATGAAGGACAAACATTATGTAGAGAAGTCCAACAAAGATGAGGTGTTTAAATATCATATTGCAAAAATTGTAGAAGAGGACAGCAGCATAAAAAGTGAGCAGGTTGTGACAGATGAAGATTTTGTACTTGCTATAAGGCCTGAAGCCATAGGCATAACAGGTGAAGACGGTCTGCATACTACAATTTACGGTGCAATGCCTACAGGTATGGAGAGTACTTTAAAGCTGAGGCTTGGAGATTATTTGCTTACAAGTGTAATATTCGGAAATACAGCTTACAGGATCGGTGAAGATATGAAAATAAACTTTACCGGAGATGATATATTACTTTTTGACCGAAAATCGGGAATGAGAATGGCAACAGGCAAAATAAGGCTGAAATTGGCTAAAATTGATTAAATAGAGGTATTGACAAACAACTGAAAAATCAATATAATTACTAATTGTGACATTAGAGATTGATGCTTATTCCAATGCCCCGAGAGCATTTATCCATATAAAGCGAAGTTAAAAGATTAATGGAGGTCAATCAATGAAAAACTTTTATGGCTAATCCGGATAAGATCGACAGAAAAATGGTATGTTGTCGATGCAAAGGAGCTACATTGGGACGACTTGCTTTCAGAAGTTGCAAGCGTATTAAGAGGAAAGAACAAACCGGAATTTACACCGCATGCTGATTGTGGAGATTATGTTATCGTAATCAACGCGGCAGAGGTAAAGGTTACAGGTAAAAAAAGTTAGATCAGAAGATTTATTACAACCATTCAGAGTATGTTGGCGGTATGAGAGAGACAACACTTTCGTGAGCTTCTTGCAAAGAAGCCTGAGAGAGTTGTAGAGCTTGCCATCAAGGGTATGCTTCTAAGGGACCGCTTGGCAGAGATATGTACAGAAAGCTTCATGTCTATGCAGGAGAGAATCACGGACATCAGGCACAGAAGCCGGTAGTAATGGAAATTAAAGGCTAATAATCTTTAAGAAGGAGAATGGTATGACTAACGATAAGTTTTTACGGAACAGGTAGAAGAAAAAGTTCTATCGCCAGAGTATATCTTGTACCTGGAACAGGTAAGATAACAATAAATAAAAAAGAGATATTGATGAGTATTTTTGGTCTTGAGACATTGAAGGTTGTTGTTCGTCAGCCTTTAGTGGCTACAGACAATGTAAACAAGTTTGATGTACTTGTAAATGTTTGCGGTGGCGGCTTCACAGGTCAGGCTGGAGCTATCAGACACGGTATATCAAGAGCACTTCTTCACGCAGATGAGGAGTACAGACCTACTTTTAAAGAAGGCAGGATTCCTTACAAGAGATCCAAGAATGAAAGAGCGTAAGAAATACGGTCTTAAGTCAGCGAGAAGAGCGCCGCAGTTCAGTAAGAGATAATAAAGACACAAAATTATACCCTGTATATTCAAGAAAAACCTTGGATATACGGGGTTTTTCTTTGTTTGAAATTCTGTCTGATTTTGCTTACTAGTAACAAGATAGTAACATACTAGTAACAAGGATTTAGGCATCTTCCGTAAGACTTTTACAATCTTCCGTAAGATATGAAATAATGGCACTTCTTACATCTTTTTTAGTCCTACAATGACATTTATAGCCGTCATTAAATATTACATCATAGCCGTCATGTATATTACCTTTTATACCGGATATCTTTTTCCCTATTCTTTTCTGCTATCTGCATAGTATCAAACATCCCTTCCTGGTCTTTTCTTATAAGGTCTATCAAGTAACTATTTACAGACATTCCTTTATCTGTGGCCAATGATTTTACAATGTCTTTCATTCCCTTTGGTACTGCAAGTTCTAACCTATCATAGTGATTATCCCTATGAGTATTTTTTTATATTTAGTCTTATCCATATTACCCTCAAATCTTATTTATATCTTATTGATTGCTTCAAGCTTATTCGGTAAGTCAACATGTGTATATACTATCTGTGTAACGTTTTGCCCTTTGTGGCCAACGATCTTTTGGATGATTCTTTCGTCAACTCCTGCTTCAGTAAGTAAAGAAATGCAAGTGTGTCTAGTGCAATGGGGCGTATATTGTTTAAGTGATAGTTCAGACATAAGAGGGATCCAGTAGGAGTCATAGTAATTCCGGTAAGTGAAATGTTTACCTTCAGGTGTACAAATAAGGTAATCACAGTCCTTGTTTATCCATTTTGTGAAGAGTGGAACGAGTTTTTCTGCAATAGGTACTTCTCTTATACCAGCATCTGTTTTTGAAGTCCTTACATAGAACCATCGTTCGTTCAAATGTACATCTTCCTTTTTTAAATTAAGTAGCTCACTAACTCTAAGGCCTGTGTAGATAAGCATAAGAATTACAGATATGTACTCATTATCTTCGGAGTGGTTCCATAAGTTCTTAATGTCTTTTTACTAAAGGGCCTTCTGTTAAAGGCATTAGGATTGCCGGCACCACTTATATCTACATATTTTATAATATCACGCTTGTCCGGAGTGATAATTTCATGCACTACAGCGTATTCCCACATCAAAGACCATAAGTTTCTAAGATTCCTTAAAGTAGGTATGTTCTTTCCTGATTGATCCACTATGGCCTGCAGGTGACTAAGTTTAATATCTTTAAATATCATATTATCTAATTTGGAACATATTCTGTAAGCGGCTTTATATCCATTTGAATTCTTTTATAGTTTCATAATGCTTATCAGACCATTTTTTTCGTAGACCTCTGCAAATGTAACAGTATCAATGCTTAAATCATAAGGATTTTCATTATATGCCGTAAGGGCAGATAGTGCTTCAGCTCTGGTAGCATAGTAGCCTATAAATTGATACACAGGGTGGCATTGCATGGTATCATCAATAGTCTTCCAGCCTACAGTTTTCCTTGCTGCCCATGGCTTTCTTCTTTACCTGACAATTTGTACACGGATCCAAAAAGAGTTTGGTAGTCTCATAAATATTCCTTTCTTTTAAAAATGAGTATAAAAATAACAGCCATTGCAAAAACGGCTGCTATTATGGTACAATATAGCTTGTTGAGGGCATATTGTAGTGAGCAACAGCTTGCAATAGTATGTATTAGAGTCATCCGGCACTTGGTGTAGGGGTGGCTCTTTTTATGTTTCAAATTTTTTTATATTTTTTTATCATCAGTATATAATTTTACAGACTGTATTAGATCATCAAGAAAAATTTATCATTATTTTTGATTTTTCTTTTTAGGTCTGATATAGAAGAGCTTTTCCAGAGCATCTGCAAAAAGAAACAGATCCATGTGCAAGGTTATTTCTATTTGTCTTTATATTACCTAAAATATCTGATCTAAAATTGTTCTTTGTAAAAGCTATACCATGAGAATCAAAAATCTTAATTAAAGCTTTTATCATCCAGATTACCTCCTGTAATAGTGTCTCTGGAACTTAATGTTATAGTGTTTTTATCAATAACAGAATCTAATATGTATTTACTTTTAGCAAGTAAAGTATCAAAACCGGCACTATTTTTTTATTTGCATCATTTAGCTTTTACCTTATGCCAGATTGTTTGTATTTTTTTCACTTACATCAATGTAAGATAGGTTATTTATGGATATTTCAGTATAAAGTTCATCAAGAAGACCGGATACTGTATACTCCAATATATTATATAACATAAGTGAAAAAGTTTGACTTTAAGGTGTTAATCAATGATTGGTAAGTCAAGTCATTATCTGTAGAGTGAATAAAACCGTGTAATTTGGAATCACTTCCATTCACCTCTGTATTTTTCTATGTATTCCATAAAAATTATAAAGTTTTTGTATTTCGTGTTTCCTGTTATTATAAGTATTTATAAAATCACTCATAAATCACCTTGCAATAGTTTTTTTGTTTTTACAAAATTTATTCTTCCTATCAACTTTGTCTTGTTATTTGCTGCATCAGAGCTTTGTTACTTCGTAGAATTCATCACCATCAATCCAACTTGAAACATCAACTATAGGCAGTTGCGGATTTTCCTTTAGTACTGCATATATACCTATAGATAAAGCCTCAAATCTGGCTCTTGGTACGGATTTGGCTGTTGCTGTCTTCCTAAAACCACGATCACCTAATATTGATCGTGCGTATTTAAGCATAGTTTCAAAATCATTTCTACAGGATTGAATTATACTGGGATTGGATTCTACTGCTTTGTTTTGAGATTCAACATACTTATCAATAAATTTTTGCAACATTACCTTTGTATTTGCTAAAACTTGGATAGGCATTTGAATAGGCAAAAAATCTGGCTGCAAGTTCAAAACCTTCGTATCTATTTTCGGTTTTTTCGCTTCTGGGAGCCAGCTTTTTAAACAGTTCATTTTCAGCACACTCTTCCAAAAAATCTTTAAATTTACCTAGGAAAGCACCTCGGCGAACTTCAGCAGGTTTAATTTGCACTCCTCCTGAATTAATTCGCCTAAATATTTCTTGTCTTATTGATTCAGTGGTACCCTGTTCTAAGTATACAACTCGTATGTTTGTATTCAAAAATCTTCTTTGAATAGCCGGATCTAATTCTTTAAAGGTAAAACCATTAGAGTCAGTAAGCATCTCTAAACCATTAAGCTCTAAATCATTTTGTATGAATTCCACTAAGGTTTGTGTTCTTTGTGCACCGTCAACTATCTCAATTCTACCGTCCGAGGTGTCAGAGAAAAACATAAATGGAATAGGTAATCCCATAAGTACAGATTCTATGAAAAAACATTTGTCGTGCTCTGTCCAAATAAAATTTCGCTGATAACTTAATGGTATATAAAATTCATCCTCTGTAAATTTTTTTGCACTAAATACTCAACTACATAATCTCTGGTGTCATATTTTATATCTTGTTTCTTCTCACTGATTTGATTTGAAGATTTCTTAACTAAGTTAAAATCTTTTGCTGCCCTGTCCTTAGCCTTTTTGACCATTTTCTACCTCCTCAAGGTGTCTTTTAATACTAATTCCAATAGCGTAACCAAGCTTTACCGGTACGGCATTTCCTATATGAGCAGCAATTTCTCTTCTTACTTTTACTTTGTTTGAGTCGTAAAAAACATAATCAGGTGGGAAAGACTGCAATATAGCCCCCTCTCTTATGGATATAGCTCTGTTTTGTTCCGGATGTCCGAATCTGCCGTTACCGTATCCAAAAAATTGAGTGGTGATAGTAGGAGAAGGTTTATCCCATTCCATGCGGCCATATACAGAGGAATATGATAATCCTGTCTTTTTTTTATGACAGGACAAGATTAAGCTTTCGTCCCAATCTCTCCATGTACCACCCTGCTTAGACTGTATAATTCTTCTTTTATTAAGTTCTGAAAGTTTACTTGATGTATGTAGTGGATCAATATCAGAAGTTTCTCCATCTTTTATCTTAGGTAAATGGCTTATAGAATCTCTTACAGTAATATATTGTTCGGGCTTATACAGTGGAGGGATTAAGGATATATTTCCGAGTCTTGATGCAAGTAGTACAAGTCTTTTTCTGTTTTGTGGCACACCATAAGATGCACAATCTACAACATTAACATCGATATTATAACCTAGTCTAATGAGAGAAACTTTAAAGTCATTAAAGACTTGTTCTTGCATTAGACCCGGAACGTTTTCCATAGATATTATTTCCGGTGTAAATCCTTTTATAATTGAAGCAAAAGAGTAAAGCAATCTCCACTTATCATCCATATGTCCATTTTTACGATATTTACCTGAGTACCTTGAGAATGGTTGACAAGGAGCACATCCAACAAGTACTTTAGTTGCATTTTTAGGATAATAAGCCTTTATAGCATTAGATGCTAAAGTAGAGACATCCTTACATACGAATTTTGCATTATTATTGTTTTCATAAGAAAATCTACAACTTTCATCAATATCAAAACCCACAGACACAGGAATGCCAGCATCTTCTAAGCCATGTGTAGTTCCCACCGATTCCACAGAACAAGTCAACTGCAACAATGTTCATAATATAATACGTCCTCCTTTCTTTTTAGCTGCAAAACCACCACCAAGCTACGTCCGTAAATAAAAATTATAATTGACATTAGAACATATGTTCTATATAATTGCTTTATCGCTACCTTAAATAGTGCGTTAAGGAGGTATTTAGGTGGATGGAGAGTATAAAATTGATTGTTGAGTTGTTGGATAAGCTTTAGTGAAAAACAACTAAGATATATCTACAAACTCATAAAAGCATTCTTAGATTAGGTTTGGCCCACTCCGGTGGGTGCCTAGTCTTTTTATTAGTCCTTCAGCTATCTCGCTGAGTAATTCCCATTGTTCCGGTGTAAGTTTTTGCCAGTACGGATATAACTCTGTTCTTAAAAGAATCTTCTTCTAATAATAAATCCCTTGTTAATCTGGCGATTTCAGTTTCTCTATCAAGCGTTATAAACATTTCACCGTTTCCGGTTCTAAGCCACTCTTCGTTAACATTGAATTCCCGGCAGATGGCTAAAATCATTTGCTCGGTTAAATTATTTGTTCCATTTTCCAATCGTGAAATTGATGATTTACCAACACCTACCTTTTCACCAAATGATTCTAAAGTTAATCCAAGTGTTTTTCTTAATTCCTTTAATCTTTCGCCCATTCTACCTCCTTTCTACATAGCCTTGTTAAATAGCAGGAACAGACCAACTACTACAACGACCAATCTAGGTAAGGCAAATAAAAGTAATGATATTGTTTTTACCATATTAATTACCTCCATGATTGAAGTATAAAGCACTGGTGGGAAAAAGTCAAGAAAAAGTTTCTAAAACAACGAAAATCTATTGACAAAGTTACTTAAAGGAACTATAATGTTTACATAAACAAATGAAAGGAGAAACGCAATGAAGAAATGGTACAAAATCATTGATGAGCTCACCGTCTTAACTGGAAAGCTCATCAGGCTGGCATTAGAGGTTGGCACTCTAATATCAGTAATACATATGATACTTCAAAGTATCAACAAATAAAAACAGTCAGGAATGGGGCGAAAGCCTCAAACCTGATTGGATTATATCATTTCTTCATTGCAAGGGCAATAAGATGAAAAAGTAGCAAAGTTGATTCTAAATGTGCTTAGATTAGCGGTTATTGTAGCAGGATTGTATTTAATATTTTTCAGATAGGAGGTAAGAACATGGCACTTAGTAAAGAAGATAAGTCAGTACTCATTAATTTGATTGACATTATCGAAAGGTTGGATGACGGTGCAAAAAAGTATCTTATGGGTGTGGCTGACGGAATGAGTTTTTGCAATATGTCAGAGGACTTAAAGAGAAAGCCGGAAGAAAAGGCAGGGTAATGAGGAGATTGAGAGGTTTAGAATAAAGTAAATGTAGAAAATTCGGAGGGAGAATGTCAGAAAAAGAAAATCGCATATCTGTAGAACAAGCAGCAAAACTGTTAGGAGCATCTCCTCAATTTGTAAGAATAGGACTGCGGCAAGGAATTCTTGACTTTGGCATGGCTGTAAAAATGTCAAAGCATTGGACCCTATGTAATTACAAAGCAAAAATTTGAAGCAAGTACAGGAATAAAGGTTGGGTAAAAACTGAATAGAGAATAAACGGGACCAGTATAAAACTGTCTTAATTGGAATAGGGAGCATAAAGCTGGTGTAACCAAAGGTCAAGCGGTTTCAGAATAATAAGTAATAGATATTCAATGTGGACAAATAAGTGGATAAGTATGTGGATAACTAAAGGAGGTATAAGAAGGTGAGTAAAAATGCTTAAAGGGGTAGAGATACCAACATTAAAGAAAAAAATGATGAGGAGAATCAACTTGAAAGTTCCCTGCAGGAATTGGAGAACAAATACAGCATTCTTGTCAGAGAAATAGAAAATAAGAATAGTATTTTTAATAAGGGAAACAGATCTGTTAAGAAAGTCAATAATCAGACTGGATAGAAGATTTGATGTAATAGACAGACTTAGACGAAAACTGATATGGACTGTTTTTTTATATGCACAGGGATAGGGTGTGTTGTTCTAAACGGTGTAATCTTAACTATGCTATTACGATTACTTTTAGGGAGGTGACAAGCCTTGAAGATGGCATTAAAAGAGGGGCAGATATTTATAAAGGAAGCAGACAATGTTCAGTTTCAGATTATAAAAAGTTGGGGAAAGATGAAATGGAGTAGAGCAAGTCAGACACTAAGTGGAGTAGCAGATATTGAGTTGCTGAATAAGTTAGCAGGCCTTGTGAACCTTCCAGTGAGCATAGAAGCTGAGCGAAAGCGACTTAATAGAATAATGGCAGCGGTAGACAAGGAAAGAGTAAATGAGAACCCTGTACCAATGATAGAACCACCGATTAAGGTGTCACCATTTAAGCATCAGATCAGAGGTTATAACATGGCACTAATGGTGCTGGGGTTTGTAGAACCACCAAAACAACTTAAAGGAGAATAGATACATGAAAAAGAGTAAGAACTACCAAAAAATTATAAGTCAGCTAGAGGACTTATATGTTCATGTATCAGATATGGCAAAGATAGATGATGATGACAGCAATAGTGTTTGGATCAAGGATAAAAAAGCGCTACAGGAAGCAATAGGAATCATTGATGATTATGAAAAAGCTACAGAGCAGGCATCACTACTTGTACAGAGATATGAGGTAGGAGCAAGGGTTGTACATAGAGATATGGATATATACGTTTGTCCTAATTGTGGTAGAAGAGCGAAGCTCAATCATGCTTATTGTCACTGGTGTGGAAAGAAACTGCTATGGAATAGTATTCCGGCTTCACATCGAAAAAGTGAAAAAGAAAAAATAAGGAGGAGCATGAAACAAATAAAAATAAATGTTCAGGATGGAACGCAATTACTGCATGTATTGGTGGTTATAGATATGGGTAAAGAAATTCACTATGAAACAAAATTCTGTGATTTAAGAGACGGTAATACAGAGTACTCTCTTAATTCCAATGATGAAAAAATATAGGAGAATCAAAAGGAAATGTTTGAGAAAATATTTGAAAAAAATACAATCAAATTATATTTTTTTGATACAGAAACAACAGGATTTAATCCCGAAAGAATGGATCAAATAATAGAGCTGGCAGCTATAAGTATTGATAAAAACCGGTAGACAGCAGGAGATGGATGAATTTATAAAGCTTTTTCAGAATACAAGAACTACCACAAAAAAATCACAGAATTAACCGGAATTTCAAGTGATACACTTTCAGACCAAGGAAAAGATGAGGTGGCAGTGCTGAAGAAATTTATAAACATGTTACAGAATAATGGGCATACACTTCTAATAGCACATAATGCCCAGTTCGACCTTAAATTTATGGCATATGCAATTCATAGAAACAAGAATAAAGAGTGGATGCAGATATTTAATGATTGCGACTATCTTGATACCTTAACAGTATACAAAGATCGCAGGCAGTATCCACATAGATTAGAGTCAGCAATAGTTCAGTATCATTTGATTAATAAAGTAAAAAAATAGCCATAGAGCGATAGATGATTGCAGCGCACTTATTGAAGTGGCAAGATGTATGCATGAAGAGAGAGAAGACTTGGATAGATATGTAAATATATTCGGATTTAATCCTAGATATGGTCCTGATGAAAAAAAGCTAAAAAAAGTCACATATGTAAGTCAGACATAGATGCTTACTTGGGTAGACCATTATATGAAACTATAAAAAAGGGAGTATAGATGGGCATACAAAATAAAGGATTTGGATTCCTATTTGAAATGGGGTGTGGAAAAACACTCACAGCCATAGCCACTCTGGGTACAGCTTATAATCTTGAAAAAGTAGAAAAAGTTCTGATTATCGCACCCACATCAGTCTGCAGTGTGTGGCCTAAAGAGTTTGAGGATTACGCAGACTTTAAGGCAATAGTAAAAGTTCTTTTAGGAGATAAGGATAAAAGAATCAAGGCACTCTCTGACTTGAACAGCTTTCCTTTTAAAGCATTAAAGGTGGCTGTGATTAACTATGAAAGCACATGGAGAGAAGATATATTCGAGGCGTTATACAACTGGGACGCAGACATGATTATATGTGACGAGAGTCAAAGAATAAAGACTCATGATGCGGAACAGTCAAAGGCAATCCATAAATTGGGAGACCAGGCACGATACAAACTAATTCTTTCAGGAACTCCGGTACAAAATAATGCTATAGATTTGTACAGCCAATACAGGTTTCTAGACCCAACAATATTCGGTACGAACTTCTATCAATTCCGAAATCGCTATGCAATTATGGGCGGCTTTAACAGACATCAAATAGTGGGATATAGAGACATTGATCAGTTGATACAAAAGGAACATTCAATTGCATACAGAGTCACAAAGGAAGAGGCGCTGGATCTGCCGGAGCAAACATTCCTTGAGAGAAGAATAACTTTGACTCCGAAAGAGAAAAACATCTATAGCAAGATAAAGCGTGAGAGTTTCGCAGAGCTGGATGGTGGTGGAAAGGTCACAGTTACAACTGTGCTCACTAAACTTCTTAGGCTTCAACAATTTACAGGCGGTTTTTTAGTAGCAGACGGATCGGAAAAGGCAGAACTTGTAAGTAAAGGAAAGCTTAATGCTTTAGAGGAAATCATTGATGATTATGTGGTAGATGCAGGAAAGAAACTTGTGATTTTCGCAAGGTTTAGACCGGAGATTGACCTAATCGGACAGATGCTGAAAAGAAGAAAAATCCGCTACGGAGAAATCTATGGAGATGTAAAACTGGAAGATAGAGGCGGTATAGTAAAAGACTTTCAGACAAACGCAGATACAAAGGTATTCCTTGCACAGATTGATACTGCAGGACTTGGAATCACTCTGACCGCTGCTGATACCTGTGTGTATTACTCGGTAAACTTCAACTATGCAGCGTACTCACAGAGTCTCGCCAGAATACACCGTATCGGGCAGAAGAATATCTGCACATACATTCATCTAATCACAGAGGGAACGGTGGATGAAACAATACTGAAAGCGTTGGCAAAGAAAGAGGATTTGGCAAAGACTATAGTTGATGAATGGAGAAATTATTTTTAATTAAGGAGGTTCAAAATGCCAAATTGGTGCGAAGGGGAACTGAAGATAAGAGGAAAGAAGATTGACATAATTAGATTTATGGAAGAAGGCATACAGCCAATGACACCACTTGCTGAAAGTTTGGAAAAAAATAAAGTTTACTCAGGGCGAATTTCTACTTATGTGATGTCTACATGCAAGAGAAAATATTTAATTATAGAGGCAGGGAGAGCTTTTCATTGATAATTTTATGATTGAATTTGAAAATCTAGAAAGTGATGAAACAGATATACATGTGGAAGCATTCCCAGCAAGATTTGCATGGAAAAATAAATGCAGAGAAACTTCAGGATATTGCTAAAAAAATACAACATTGATATCAAAAATCCTAGGATTTGAGTGCGGTGGACAGTTTAATCAATTGGTAGAGATTGTGGATAAGAAAATAATAAAGAACGAGATTATAACCTATAAAGATTATCATGGGAATGCCCATTTTCAAAAATGGGTGGATGAAAGGAAGAAGAAATGGGGAAGTTAATGACATTAGATGATTAAGGTAAGAACATACGAGGAATTACTTGATAAGAAGGATGAGCTGACAGAACAGACAAAAGGAGACAATTTATATGGGATTAATGGATGTTTTTAAGGAAGAAGAAACCGCTAATTTAAGATTGAGTACATTATATGAATTATTAAAACAAAGTGCTCAAAAAGGAATTAATCATAAATGGAATAAATTGTGATGTTCCGCATAAGTATTTAAGAGAAATTATAACCGGCAATTCGGAATCAAATATATTTTCCGGTGTAGATAATATCAGCTCTAAAGAAAGAGAGGAATAATATGGAAACAGTAATAACATTAGATGACAAAGTAAGAGCTTATAAGGATCTCTTAGATAAAAAGGATGAGCTGGCAGAGCAGACAAAGGAAAATAACAAGAAACTTGATGAACTTGAGCAGGAAATCGCACAGCAGATGGTAGATGAAGAAAAGCCTGATACTACAGTAGACGGTTTCAAATACAGCCTGCAGGAGAAGACCATATACTCCAAAATTGGAGAAGATAAGCTTATGGAGAAGGGCTTGGACTTCTTTGAAATACTTCGTGAAGAAGGGTTCGGAGATTTGATTGTTGAAAGAGTGGATTCAAGGACACTTAATTCAGCAATGAATAATCTTGTAGAGGAAACAGGAGAGCTTACGGAGGGGCTTGCGGAGTGCTTAAGTGTTTACTCACAGCTAAAAGTTTCAAAGCGTAAGGCAAATACAAAGGCTCTTAGCAGAGCAAAGAAAGCACAGGAGGAAATCTAATGAAAAGACTTAGTGAATATACAAATGAGGAGCTTATAAACCTTACAAAGAAAGAATATGATGAATTGATTGATTTTGAATGTATGTATGCAGGTGCACCATTATCAATTGAGGCACCAATATACAAAGAACTGCCATCCATTCCTGAACCTGAAGTGGTCCTGTATCAGGTAGCCGGATTTTTATTTGAAGACGAATCTGAAGCAAAAGAATTTTTAAAGGTTGTAAATAATCTAAAATCTTGCGTTGAAACAGATTATGATTACTACTCCGGAAATTCAGATTACAAATATGTGAAGAAAAGGAATGTACGACAGAATAATAGTATTACAGAAAAAAGGTATACACAGAGGAAACATACTGCAGTGTTAGGGCAACTCTAAAAAGTATTGAAGATTTGGAAAAATACAATAGAGATGTAAAGGCTGAATATGAATCGAGATGGGCTCAAAGGAATGTAATTATTGGTGATGTTAATGAAGCTATAGACAAAGCTAGGGATGAATCTATAAAGTTAGAGAATGCTGTACGAATGTATAAGAAATATTTAGAACTCAGTGAAGGGAATGAAACAATAGCACAAAGTTTCTTTTCTACTACAGAGTATGCGAACCTTTTTCCAAAGGTTTTAGAAAATATTTCAGGTCAGGAGGGAGCAACTAATGGATAACTACTTTGAGTGGAGAGATGATCTGAAAGAGAATATGCAGGAAGTGGCCGATAGAACTCTTGAGCAAAATGCAGGAAGACGCAATTCTTTCAGAAGTTAAAAACAGACATGAGGGATACGGCATATCTGCAGAACACTATATCATAATGCAGAAAGCTTTTAAAAGCGTAAAAACGGATATGGATGACTTCCTTAAACTTTTGCCGGTGGAGGATAAAAATGCTTTAAACACGGTCAGTTCGCTATATAATTCAGCCATTGACATGGGAGTGGCTGCAATGGAGTTTGCTGCGCAGTGTAAGAGGATACTTGCTGATTTGTATGATAAAGAAAAATCGCCATTAGAGCAGTACATAGATGAGATGGAGTCAGGTGCAGAAGATTTTGAAGATGTAGAGGAGAAATAAAATGGCAAAAATTAATTTTACAATTACAAAAGCAAAAAAAGAGCAAATTTGCGTCAAGGTATTAGTCAGCGGACCTTCAGGAAGTGGTAAGTCTTATTCAGCACTTAGGCTGGCAACAGGAATTGCAGGCAGGGTAGGTGAAGGAACAAAGATAGGATACATAGGTACAGAGGGCATGAGAGATAAGCTCTATGCAAATGAATTCGACTACGACCTGATAAGCTTAGAAGAATACAGCCCAGATTATTACATTGCTGCTATAGATGCATTCTTAGATGCAGGATATAAAGTCATTATCATAGATTCCATGACGCACCTGTGGAACTGGGTGCAGGACCAGGTACAGGTTACCACTAAGGGTGATAATACATTCCAGGCGTGGGGAAAGTATAAAAAGGAAAATAAGAAGATTATTGAGAAAATACTACTTGCACCGGCACATATCATAGTAACAGCGAGAGGTAAGGACGAGTATGTCCTTGAAGCAAACAGCCGTGGAAAGATGGCTCCACGAAAGGTTGGTGTAGGAGCTCAGCAGGATAAGGATATTGAATATGAATACATGGTTACTTGGATGATTGATCAGGACACTCACCTTGCAGAGGCTGTAAAAGACAACACTCATATTTGAAGGTAAAATTCAGGTACTTGATGAGAAGTCCGGAGAGGCACTCTATGACTGGGCAAATGACTGCGATCCTGTCAAGTCTCCGGCACAGAGGGCAGAAGAGGTAAAAAAGATACAGGATGAAATCACAGAAAAGGCAACAGAACTTGGTGGTTCAAAGAATAAAGATATGATGAAATGGTATAAGGATAAGTTTGGAGGAAATCATAAGAATAATAAAGACCTTGAGTTCTTAAAACAGGCTTTTAAGCGAGATGGATCAATTCAAAGCAGTAGAGGAGCAAAAGGAGGAAAAGAGTGAATAAAGTAATACTTATAGGAAGATTTGTTCGTGATCCTGAAGTAAGGTACACATCAAATGATAAATGCTGTGCGAATTTTAGTATAGCGGTAGATAGAAAGTATAAGCAGGAAGGGCAGCAAGATGCAGACTTTCCCCGAGTAATAGCTTGGGGAAAAACTGCAGAATTCATTGAAAAATATTTCAGGCAGGGAATGAAGATAGTAATTGAAGGACGAATCCAGACAGGCAAAATATACAAATAAAGAAGGTCAAACAGTTTATACAACTGATGTGGTCGCAGAGTCTGTTGAATTTGCCGAAAGTAAATCTGCCACATCAGGCAATAACAATAAGTCTCAACCTGCAAAAAGCGACAACTATCAAGGTATGGATGATGATGGATGGATGAGCATACCTGAAGATGTAGACGATGAGGGCTGCCGTTTAATTAAAAAGGAGGAACTATGAAGCCATTGTATGGAAGTTTTGATTACTTAAAACAAAAAGAATGTATTCAAGTAGGAGAAATTATAGATCCTGAAACATTTTGCCATTTTTCGAATAATTCAACTTTCAGAAAGATGATATGTTTCAAATAGACTATGTCGCAGCAATAATCGGAGATGTTGGGCTTTATGATACCATAGCAAAAACGAATAAATATGCACCTTGGAGATATGTAGGCCAGTGTGAAAAGGGACATATAGAGAATAAGAATCCTGCACTGATGCCGTTTGTGTATGTTTGCTCAAGATATAGAGCAAAGACATCAGAGGAGAGAATGCAAAATATTGAACTTGCTAAATACGCTTGTGAAAGAGTTATACAGACAGGTGCAATACCGATAGCACCGCATTTATACTTTACCAGATTTTTAAATGATAATGATGAATTTGAGAGAGACTTTGGTATGGAAGCCGGCAAAAAGATGATGGAGATGTGTAGTTCTTTCTTTGTGCTCACAGTAGATGAAGAAATAAGTGAGGGTATGGATGAAGAAATTAAATATATGACAGGTATACTTGGACTTGAGGGTAGTAACAAGAACTATACAAAAGAAGAGGCAAAAAGGATTGTAAAACAAAGATTGGAGATTTGATATGCGTGCAGATGAAGTGGATATTGATCACTTGGTCGATTATAAAACTGAATATTCTCGCATTATCCAAAAATACAAAATCTCCGGAGATAATTTGACAGGTCTGTGTCCATTTCATGATGATAAAAACAATTCTTTTTCAGTAGATCTAAAAACAGGCTGTTGGAAATGTCATGCTGAAGACAGAGGCGGAAATTTTACATCATTTTATGCAGAACTGAACGGTATCGATACTAAAGAAGCCTATAAAGCCATATTAAAGCAATATGGAGCTTATAAAGCAGAAGAAGATAAGAAGCCTGAGGGGAGTCTATTATCATATAGCGTAGCACAATATGTACTTGAAAAGAGGCTCCCTGAAGAGTTCCTGAAAGAGCAGTGTTGCCTACAGACAAAGAGGGACAAGCAGGGAGTCCAATATTTATATATTCCATACTTTAATGAAAACTCCGATGAAGTAACATATAGAAAGAGATACGGAGGCAAACAATTCAGATGGAAGTATGGAGCCGGTAAAGACATCTGTCTGTATGGCAAATGGAAGCTGGAGCAAATTCGCAATGCCGGATATGTGGTATTGGTTGAAGGCGAGTCAGACAGTCAGAGTATGTGGTACATGGGAATAAGTACACTTGGAGTACCGGGAGCCTCTATGATGAGAAAAAGAGTGGGCAACCACTCTGCAGGACTTGAAGGTATATATACATGTTGAACCGGATAAAGGCGGTGAAACATTCCTGCATAAAGTGACTACAGCACTAAGAGACGGCAAGTTTGTCGGGCAGGCGTACAAGTGGAGTTGTAAAAACTTCGGGTGCAAAGACCCTTCAGATGTGTACATCAAGTATGGCAAGGAAGAAGCTGCAGAGAAGATAAGGGCAGCCATCAGCAATGCACAGGCTATAGATATAGATGAAGAATCAATTCCTGAAGTTTTACCCGGAGCACCTGTAAATTTAAGGCAACCTGAAGGGTGGATTTATTCAGATAAGGGTATAAGTAAGATTGATGAGAAGAAATTTACACCTGTTACAGTTTGCAGGACACCAATTATTTTAACTAAGAGACTTAGAAGTATGGAGACTGGAGAGGAAAAAATGGAGGTAGCTTTTAAGAGGGATGGTACATGGCACAAAGCAATATATCCAAGGAGTACTATCTTCACGGCAAGAGGTATTACAGTACTGGCAGATCTTGGGTGTACGGTCACTTCGGAGAATGCAAAGCAGGTGGTTAAGTTTTTGGCCGCACTTGAGGCGGAGAACATAGACATCATAAGAAAGGCTGACTCTACATCTACATTCGGATGGCAGGAAGGGAAGAGATTTATACCCGGACATGATAAAGATATAGTGCTTGATATAGACCCATCACAAAGGGCACTTGCTGCTGCCTACTGTCAAAATGGTACATTTAAAGACTGGCTTAATATGATGAGCCCACACAGGAAGAGAGATAAATTCAGATTTATTTTAGCTGCAGGCTTTACTGCTCCGCTTCTTAGAATAATAAAACAAAGGATATTCTTCGTTTACAACTGGGGAGGCTCTAAAGGCGGAAAAACGGCAGGTTTAAAGGCGGCATTGTCTGCATGGGGCGATCCGGAACGATTGATGGTGAATTTTAATGCTACACAAGTGGGACTGGAGAGAACGGCAAGCTTTTATTGCGATTTGCCACTTGGAATTGATGAGCGGCAGCTGGCAGGAAACAATCAAAACAGCTTGGAGAAGATCGTCTATATGATTGCCAGCGGTACAGGAAAGATACGAGGAGCAAAGTCGGGTGGGATTCAGGCAATGCATACATGGCGAACAGTGGCACTTGCTACAGGCGAGGAGCCTCTCTCAACTGAAACTTCGCAAACAGGTGTTAGCACCCGTGTGCTTGAAATATATGGCGGACCGTTTGATGACGAAAGAGAAGCTTCTATGATGCACCAGCAATCAGCAATCAACTGTGGATGGGCAGGGCCTGCATTCATAGGCATGTTAATGCATACGGATGAGCGAAGCATAACATCAAAATATGATGAGATGATGCAGTTTGTCTATCAGCTTAGTAAAGGCAAGAGCGGTTCACATATAGCCGGCATTGCCGCAGTAGCATTGACGGATGCAATTATAGATACATGGCTGTTTGAGGACTCAGAGTGGCTTCGTAGATATGAAGCTGGAGAATTCGACACTAAAGAGGCTAAGGATAATCCTGAAGCATTACAGATAGCTCCTGAGTCATGGGAAAGAGCGAAGGAGATGGCAAGAAGCATCCTAAAAGAGCAAATGGATGCAGATGTTGGTGATGTAAATGAAAATGCCACGCAATATATCATTGATTGGATTCTATCAAACAAAGACAGTTTCGGAGAAAGAGTATACGGAACCTGCCTAGGGCTTATACAAGGACCTGAAGTGTATATATTTCCATCAATGCTCACTCAAGCACTTACAAAGGCAGGATACTCTTCCAGAAAGACTATGAAATATCTGGCAGATAAAAACCTGATCGGAACAACGACCAGCAAAAGTGGAGGAACAAAAAATTCGGTATTTAAGTGGTTTAATAATAGGCAGTGCCGATTTGTAGAATTTCATCTTGGCAAACTTGTCAAGGAAAGTGAGCCGGCAGTAGATGAGAATGGAAATCAATGGGAAACGGATGGAATCAAGTTCCTGAAAATGAGCAAATGGAGCTGCCATTTGATTAAATTGTGCAAAAATCAAGAAGTCACCAAATTTCAAAAAAAGGTCACCAAATCAAGAAATTAGAGCAAATTTGGTGACTGTATAAATGCATAAAAATATTAAAATGTCAGCATTAAAATATATTGAATATAACGAAAGTTACTACACACCTATTTTAAAACTAAATTAGGTGTGTAGTCAGGTGAGTAGTCAGGTGTGTAGTAAGAAGTGGCTTAAAATAAGGCTTTATAACACTTATACACACCTATAACACCTATACACACATTTATATACCAATATATTTTTCAGTGGAAAGTGGTGACGCCTTGTCACCAAATTTGCAAAAAAACAAGGTGTATGTCAAAAATTAGGTGTGTAGGTGTGTAGTAAGCCCACAAACGGCGTAGTTGAGCCATTTTTACTACACACCTAAGGTTTTTCGCAGGTGTGTAGTAGGAAATAGGTGAGTAGTAAAAATGGATTTAAAAAATCGGATTGATGAACTCAAAAGGCTTGTAGAGAAACTCAAGAGGAATGATTTAAATGTCCCTAAAGAAGATCTAATGACGAAGTATAAAAAGCCTTATATGCAGTTGAAAAATGAAATAAAGAAAAAAGCAGATGGTCTGATAGATGAGATACTGATAGAGGGTTTACTGATTGTTAAAGACGAAAGGGGATATAAATGTCTTGAAGATATAAGCAGGTTTGTCGAAAAGAAAAAGGATGAAGGGATTATTAGGCAGTGCAGTGATTTAATCTTTAAGAAATATGATATAGATAAAGTGGTTGAATTAACTAAAGCTGTCAAAGAGGGAATCAATGAAATTTACAGCAAGTACTTAGAGGAGACAGAACAATGAGTATGGCGAAAATATTGGAAAATGCTAATGAAAAAGTTATGGAAGATGATAATAAGCATTCACCTTGGACACTTATGGTATTAGAAAAAGATTCACTGAAAAAGTTAAGGACTGTTTTGGTTATAGAATATGCCAAACATAAAAAGGAGTGGTGGCAGTAATGAATAGTGAAGGATACAAGGATCCTACTGCTGATATTGCGGTAGGAGGTATATATCATACCCGTGGAAAAATTGATTATACAAAGTTTAAAACTTATGATGAGCTTGTAGCATATGTGAAGCAAAGATATGAAAAAATAAAGAACAACTACGAGGCAGAAGTTTTTATTAGAGAACACATGCCAAAAGAACCGTATTTCCAAAAAAAGATAATGGAGTGGATCTGTAAGAATATTCCTAATGCAGTTATCTGGAAAGAAGCAGCAGGCCCATATTCAAGGCAAGGAATACCGGATATTACTTGCATAGTGAATGGCCGATATTATGGGTTTGAAGTAAAGAGGCCTTTTATTGGAAAACTAAGTAAGATCCAAAAAGAAACAATTGATTTGCTTAATAAGGCAGGAGCGAAAGCATATGTAGTCACTTCGGAAAAAGAAGTGGCAGAAATTTTGAAAGATGAAATCAAAGGAGGAATCAATATAAGTGAAAAACAAGGTAGAGGAATCATTAGAAATACTTGAGGTGGCTGCTCAAATATCTAAAGATTACTACGGACTTCCATTAATAATCGCATATAGTGGTGGAAAAGATAGTGACGTGATGTTACATCTAGCTTTAAAAGCGAATATTGAGTTTGAAGTTTTATACAGTACCACGACGGTTGATGCCCCTCAAACAATGAAACATATAAGGCACATATTTAAAAGGCTAAATGATATGGGTATAAAAACACATAGAACTAAGCCGACTTACAAGGGTGATCCTATAAATATGTTTTCACTTATTGAGAAGAAAGGAATCCCTCCGACAAGGTTGGTTAGGTATTGTTGTGATGTCCTCAAAGAAGCAAGTACTCCTAATAGAGTTACAGCTGTTGGGGTGAGGGAATCGGAGTCAAGGACAAGGGAAGGAAGAGCAGAATTTAATATTGGTAAAAGAAAGAACTCAAAGCACTTTAATGTCAAGCATGTAAAAGAGGTCTTTGATTCAGCAAAGGTTCAAGATCCAATATGGGATTGTATGATAGTGGCAAATGCTAGAGCTCGAAAAGAAATGATTGTAAATCCAATTTATCATTGGAGTAATTCGGAAATATGGACTTATATCAAGGAAAATGATATTCCATACAACGAATTATATGACATGGGGTATAGTCGTGTGGGTTGCATACTTTGCCCTATGGCAAAAAAATCGGAGAAAAAAAGAGACGAAATCAATTTTCCATGGATGAAACAAAATTATATAAAAGCCTTTGATAGAATGTTGAAAGCTAGAAAAGAAAACGGTAAAGATGATGGCACAGGATTATGGGTAGATGGTCGAGGTGTTTATAGGTGGTGGATTGAAGATGATATAATTCCAGGACAACTTAAATTTAATGACGATGGAGAAATTGAGGAGGAACCTTAAAGGAATATTTGATGGAACGAAAAGAAGAAAATAAAATTTATTCTATGCCACTACTTAAAAATATTGGGCTGCAGGCAGTAGGTAAGAAAGGCTGGAAGTTAACCCAATGTCCGGTCCGGTATGTGGGTGCAAATGTTTTGAAACTCCTCAGGCAAGAGTGCTAAGGGATTTGAAGTATGTAGGAATGTGTACAGAGTGCATGCTGAGGAAAAGATTTTGCAATAAAGGAGTGTCTAATGCAAACTGATAGCAAAGAGTTGATTGTTGCTATGAAGAAGTATCTAGGGCAATATTATAAGGCTAAGCTTAAAAGAAAACAGCTGGAAATTAGATTGAAAAATTTCAGGGAAGAGATGGTGGAAGCAAAGGGGATAAATTATTCACCTGTGTCGGGAGGTCAATCAGGATGCACAACATCAAAGACTGAGGACTATGTAGTCCGAGCATTAGAGATTGAAGATAGGATTATGAAGCAACAGGTGGAAGTCCAGAGGGCAATGTTTGCTGTGATGGAAGTAATGGACTTCCTACCGATTGACTCTGTGGAGAGAAGTGTGCTTGAGTATAGACATATAGATTGCTTACCCTGGAAATTTATAATTGCGAGAATGAGCTATTCAAAGGCTTCTTGCCATAACTATTATAATGCAGGGATTGATATGCTGCTGGGTGTAATGAGGTTCAAGCAACCCTCCAAAAGTATATAGAGTCTAACAAGTAAAGTGTATTGACTTTATAGAGCATAGGGTAGTATTGTTGAAGTTACAATAACAATACAAGGAGGATGGTATGAATCAAAAAAGGAGAAGCATGATAGCTGTAATTTTAATTGCTATTATTGTTATATGTATTATAGGGATAATGGCAAAGAAGCCTGCAGGAGATGATAAGCCTGCAACTGATAAAAAGGAGACGGTGGAGTCGTTAACTCTTTCAAACAACTCAGAAAAGGAAACTGAAACAACAGGGAAGTCAGCGACAATCAATGGGGCGGATGTAATATTTTCTGACAACGTGAAAAACGATGCAACAGGCAATGCGAGACTTGCGAAGGTTACCGGAGAGAAATCAGTGGAAGAGTATGTACTTGATTATTATAAAATGTATTTTAAGAGTGATCAGGAAGTACATGCAATAGTAAACTACACGCTTAATACAACAGCCTGTGTGACAAGTGTGGGAGGTAAAATAAATGTAAGGATATATGAACACATAGACGGAGAAGAGCAGGATGCAAAGAAACTGTTCACCGGAGAGAAGTACGCAGAGTACAATGTAGACAAAGCGACAGGAACGATAGACAAGGTAGAGTGACTAAAGAGTAGACACAAATAGACTTTTATATGTGCTATTATAGTAGCATGGAGTATAACGAAAGGGGATATAGCATAAGGTCGATGTGGACTTGTGCTATGTCCTTTTAATACAAAATATTGAATGCATCAAAAATGGTAGGTACTACCTTAGGGGTGGGGCATGCAGGGGCGGAAAAACAGTACTGGTCCTTGTCCCCTAAAAAAATAAAAACACATGTTTGATTTCGTTACGACTGGCAGGAAAGTAATCTATAGGAGGTGATGGTTGATGCTTGAAGATCAAAATACTTTATTGTCGTGTAGAAGTTATATCCTCGCTTTTTGGTGTGACTGTGAGAAGGGTTCAACAACTACACAAGAAGGAATAATATCTACTACAAAAAAACATTAGAGGGAATAGGTATGAATTAGTTCCAACGACACAAAAAAATATAAAAATATCTTTCGGATAGAGCATATGGTAAAAGTAAATCTGAAAGAGAAATGGAACTTAGGGAACAAAAGCTTCAAGCTGAAATTGCTTTAAAAGAATCGCAAGGAGAAATGCATAGGTTAAAGACAGAGATAGCATCGGGTAAGTACATTGATATCGAAGAGGTGAAGATGGACTATAGCCGATTTTTTGTTTCATTCAAAAAATTTGCATTATCTTTACCAAGTAGACTTGTAGGAAGAATTATAGGACACTGTGATCCTGTGGAACTTAGGTCAGTAGAAAAAGATTTGAGCTCAGAGGTCATGAGATTGATGGATAGCTTTGTGGTGGCGGGCTGTACACATGAGGAATTGGAAAAGAAAAAGCGTGGCAAGAAATCCGTTCCGTAAATTTGAAGTAACAAGTTATCAGAAGGAAGTACTTAAATTCTTAAAGCCACCAGAAGATATTACAGTCACACAGTGGGCAGATAAATATAGAGTTTTAGACTTAAGGTCTTCTGCTATACCTGGGCCGTGGCGAACAGAACACACACCATATTTGAGAGGAATAATGGATGAATTTAATAATTATGAAACAGAGGAAATTATATATGTTAAGCCTACTCAGGTAGGTGGCACGGAATGCCTACAAAATATGGTTGGATATATTATTCAGCAGGACCCGTCTCCAACTATGATAGTGTATCCTACTGATAAACTTGCTGAATCGGTATCTCAAAACAGGCTTCAACCTATGATAAAGGCTTCTACGGGGCTTAGAAACAGATTTTTAGAAAACGAGTCAACAAGGTTGGAGTTACAGTTTGATGGAATGTATTTAACTCTTGCAGGTTCAAATTCTCCATCAAGTCTTGCGAGTAAGGCAATCCGATTTCTTTTCCTTGATGAGGTAGATAAGTATCCCGGCGCAAGCAAGAAGGAGGCGGATCCAATTTCTCTTGCAAGAGAGAGAACAAAAACATTCCATAATAAAAAAATATTCCTGACGAGTACGCCTACCTTAAGAGAGGGGCATATATGGAAAGCCATGGAAGATGCTGATATTGAAAAGCATTACTTTGTGCCATGTCCACATTGTGGAGAGTATATTGAATTAAAGATGAAACAAATCCAATTCCCCAAGGGTGAGGATATGAGCTATGCAGACCGTGCAGAGTTCGCAACGTATGTGTGCCAAGAATGTGGATGCATAATAACAGATAGAGATAAACCGGATATGCTTAGGCTTGGAGAATGGAGAGTTGTCAAGGAAAACACTAAGTTCGCAAGAAAAGTTGCATTCTGGATGAATACGTTGTATTCGCCTTTTGTGAGGTTCTCTGAGGTTGCAAAAGAATTTCTTGAAAGTCATGATGATCCCGAGAGGCTGCAAAACTTTGTAAACAGCTGGCTGGCAGAGCCTTGGGAGGATACAAAGCTTAAGACTAATGCAGACCTCGTTATGGAAAGGCAGACAGAGTATGAAGAGTTTATTGTTCCTGAATGGACGAAGGTTCTGACAGGAGGAGTTGATGTTCAGGAAAACTGCTTTTATTGGAGTATAAGAGCATGGGGAGATTATTTCACAAGTCAAAATATAGCACATGGCCAAGCATATTCATTCCAGGAGGTGGAAAGAATAATGAATTTGTCGTACCAGATGCCTGACAGTACTCCTCTTGTAGTTGCACTCGCATTGATAGATTCAGGAAATGATACCGACAGAGTATATGATTTCTGTGCAAACAACTCTGAGTGGGCATTACCAAGTAAGGGTGCTTCAAATAATATGCTTACTCATTATAAATTATCTAAAGTAAACAAGGCTGACAGCAAAGCATATGGGATGAACCTTGTACTTGTTGATACCGGCAAGTATAAGGATATGATTGCAGGACGTATGAGAAAAGATAATGGTACGGGTTCATGGATGGTGTATAAAAATTGTGATATGGAGTATGCGACACAAGTAACTGCAGAGCATAAGGTTAATGTTAAAAACGGAAAAGGTGTAGTTAAGCAAGAGTGGAGACTTAAAACAGCACATGCTGATAACCACTATCTTGACTGCGAGGTTTATGCACTATGTGCAGCGGATATTCTTGGAGTGAGAACAATGCATCTTGATAATGTTGTTGAGAATGTAGAGAAGAGCACAAAGCAAGATGATACAAAGCACTTTCCTGAAGAACAATGGATTCGAACAAATGAGAACTGGAATATTTAAGGTTAAGGAGATTTGCAATGAATAACAATTATACGGCAAATGAAATGCTGGAAGAAGTTAATAATGCGATATACTCAGTCCTTGTCGGTGGACAGTCATACAAGATAGGTACAAGGCAAATGACAAGAGCTGATTTGAATCTATTATACAAAATGAAGAACGATTTGATGGCTCAGGTTCAATCAGAGAATGGCAATCACCTGTTGGATGATACCTACGTTGCGATATTTAGTGGGAGGTAATGAGTGTGAGTTGGTTGGATAACATTATATCTTTTATCTCTCCTGAGTGGGGAGCAAAAAGAGAGGCATGGAGGCAGAGTCTCTATGAAATGCGAAGCTATGATGCAGGTGACTACTCAAGAGGTAATTCGAATTGGAGAGTGACAAATCAGTCTGCAGAGTATACAGATAAGTATAGTCGAGACAATGTAAGGGCAAGAGCAAGAGATTTGGAACGAAATTCAGACATGATGAACTCTGTTATAGGTGCTTACAAAAGAAATGTGATTGGCGGAGGGTATATTCTGCAATCAAAAACAGGAAGTGATGAGCTTAATGATGTTATAGAGTCTGCATGGAGAAAGTGGTGCAAAAAGCAAAATTGTGATGTGACCGGAACTCAATCATTTACTCAGATGATGCGAATGTGTATGAAGAGAAAAAAATAGACGGCGGAATCCTTATAGTAAAGAGATACACCAGTGATGGTTTTTTGCCGTTTAAACTTCAGACATTTGAGGTTGATGAACTTGATAACTCTCAGATGACTCCCAAAATACAAGGTAATAAAGTAGTTGGTGGTATTGAGTTAAATGAATACAATAAGCCGGTCGGCTATTGGATTAGACAATATCCTGTTGACAATTTGGCACTGACAACACCTGTCTATATTGAGGCAAAGGATGTTATATTCCTTTATACAAAGCATAGACCGTCACAGATAAGAGAAATGAGCGATATGAGCCCAACAATCACAAGAATTCGTGATGCAAACGAGTTCATGGTGGCAGTATCGGTAAAAGAGAGAATAGCGGCCTGCCTTTCAGTATTCATAAAGAAAACAATACCAACTACAGGGATTGGACGAGGAATTGGAGTAGGTCAAGGATCGTTGCATGATTACCAAGGCAAATCAATAACACCCGGAATGATTAAGGAGCTCAATGCAGGAGATGAGATACAAGTAGTCAACCCTGCAGGACAGGCTACAGATGCCGCAAGCTATATAAAGCTTCAACAAAGACTTGTTGGTGCAGGGCAGGGTATCAGTTATGAGGCAACAAGCCGTGATATGAGTGAAAGCAATTATTCTTCAACAAGGCAGGGAATTATAGAGGATGAGATGACTTATGCGGAAGAAAAGGAAATGCTCACTGAAGTAATGGATGAAATATTTGAGACATTTGTTATATCCTTGTGGTTATCAGGGAATATTCAGATAAAAGATTTTTGGAAAAATAAAGATAAATATCTGGACCATGCGTGGATCATAGCTCCTAAAAAGTGGATTGATCCACAAAAGGAAGCAAATGCAAACAGGATTGCACTTAATACCGGACAGAAGACATTCAAACAGATTGCGGCAGAGCAAGGAAAAGATTGGAAGGAGCAAATCGAGGAAATCGCAGATGTTCTTGATTATGCCAGAGAGTTTGGAATTGACATGGGAAGTGTGATTTTTGATAAAACAAAGGAGGAACTCTATGAAAACGAGGAAGATGATTCAACAGCAAAGAGATAAGCCTGTTGAGAATGGTAGGACTGCGGCAAGAAGAGAGATGGTTGAAAATAGCATAAGGGCATTAAGTGGAGAGGAAATGAGCGAAAGTTTATCCTCTTTTTTTCGTCTGAAGAACCCTATCAAAGATACTAGGGGTGCTGAAGTTTTAGATCACTCGGAAGGTGCTGTGGATTTAACAAGAATTAATGAGATTGGTTGCTTTGCTTTTTAACCACAATCGTGATGCAGTAATCGGAAAGATTGCTAAAAGCATGGATTGAAGGCGGAAGAGGAATGGCAGAAGTCGAGTTTGATTCTGATGAGGAATCTGAGCGCATATTCCAAAAAGGTTGCCAATGGCACACTTAAAGGAGTGTCAGTAGGATATCAAATCGAATCTTGGGAAGAAGTGGCACAAGGCAAACAGTCAGCTGATGGCAAGGCCATAGGGCCTGCTGCAATTGCAAAGAAAGTGGACACCTTATGAAATTTCAATAGTAAGTGTCCCGGCAGATCCAACAGTTGGAGTTGGAAGGAGCTGTCCGAGCAACCGGTATTCAAGGAAAAACGCTCTGTGGACTGGTTTGAAAGACAGATTCAGATAAATAAAACAAATGTTCAAGGAGGTAACTAATTATGAACAAGAAAGCACAAAGACACGCAAAGCTATCAAGGCAGCAGGAAATAGTTAATGCTGCAAAAGAATGCAGGAAGAGACTTGACCGCAGAAGAGCAGGTTGAGTTTGATTCTCTTCAAAGGGAAATTGAAACTTTAAACGCAGAGATTTCAGCAGAGGAGCAGAATGAAGAGACTGGAAGTGCGGATTCAAATACTGATGTTCAGAGAGCACTTCAGGATGAGAGAAACAGAATAAGAACTATCACAGATATTTGTGGCGAGTTTGGAATGGATGCGAAGCCATACATTGATGGCGAGGCAACTGTTGATGCTGTGAGAGCGGCTGCTCTTGATCATGTAAGAAAGAATGGCTCTCCGATTGCGGCAAGAGGTGTTGATGTAATCGCAACAGCAGAAGATAAATTCAGAGAGGCGGCGGCTGATGCATTGCTTCTTAGAAGTGGAATGAGCCTCAACAATCCTGCCGATGGATCAAGGCAGATGATGGGAATGTCTCTTCGTGACTTAGCTATTGAGTGTCTTTTCAGGAGATGGAGATGGTAATTTAAATCGAAGAACATCTGATGAGCTTTTTGGGCTGCTTCAGAGACAGTATTATAATCCGACTGCTGCATTCCCGGCAATTTTAGACAATGCCATTAATAAGGCATATGTAGAGGGACATAAAACTGTTGCTGTAACTTTTGACAGATGGACAAAAAAAGGAAGCTTAAAGGATTTTAAGACAAATGATAATAACTACTTGGCAGGACCTGCAGGAGAGTTCCTTGAGGTACCTGAGGGAGGTGAGCTTAAGCATGATACATTTAATGATGTAAAGCGTCCTACAAGAAAGCTCAAGACATATGGTCGACAGTTTACCCTTACAAGGCAGGCATTTATCAATGATGATATCGATCTTGTAACTAAATTCCTGCTAAGTATGCGGCAAGTGCAAGAAAAACAATAAATAAGCAGGTTTATAATATATTGCTTAAAAACCCTGCAATATATGATGGAACTCCGCTCTTCTCAAACAGCCACAAGAATGTTCTTGCAACAGGAACAGGAATAACAAGAGAGTCAATGCAAAAGATGATCTTGGCTCTTCAGGGTCAGTTGGATGAGTTTGGAGATGCAATAATTGTGAGACCGGCAACACTCGTTGTTCCGTCAGGAATGGGATTTGATGTGTTTACAATCTTTAACAGTCCAACAATCAACACATCAGGTAACACTCAGGCAGTCAATCCGCTCTTTAGATATGCAAGTTCAATCGAAATTGTGGAAGAGCCTACAATTAATGCACTTTGTGGTGGATATGGAAAGACAATGCCTTGGTTCTTAATCGGACATCAGGATGATACCGACTTCATTGAGGTTGATTATCTTAACGGACAGGAGATTCCAACTATACGCAGAATGGAAACACCGGGGCAACTCGGATTTGTTTGGGATATATATCTTGACTGGGGTGTTGCAGTTATGGACTGGAGAGGTGCAGTTAAGAATAATGGAATAGTGGTTGGCGATCCGCTGGCATAAAAAGGAGGTAAATAATAATGGCAAGTGCTACATATTTTCAGAGAGGTGAGGCTCTCGATTACACAAATACCGGAAGTAGCAAGATTGAAGTTGGTACTGTTGTAAAAATCGGAACAAGGATCGGTATCGTAGGTGATGATATTAATCCTAAGGCGACAGGAGTTATTCATGTCACAGGTGTATACGAATTTAAAAAGATAGGAACAAATGAAATCAAAATGGGTACAACGGTATACTTTGATGGAAACGGAATAACTGAAACAGCAGGAAGCAATGCAGTGGCAGGTTATGCGGCAGAGGATACAGCGGCAAGTGCCACATCTATCAAAGTAAAAATCGGATAGGAGGTCACTATGCAGAAGCTTATAGCTAAATATCCGATACTTTATCTGTCAAAGCAGTATGAAGTAGGTGAGGAGTTGATTGCAAATGATCCTGATATGGTGAAAGCTTGGATTGATGCGGAAACTGCAGAGTGGGCAGATGATGATGATGAAGGAATCGAGTCGGATGGCACTGCAGATAGTGTAGTGACAACAGAGGTGGTTTCGCCGCCAAAGGCAATTCCTATGTCTGCAGAGGCAGGGCTTGTCGGAGATGCGGTAGGTGCAGAGACAGATGAAAATCTTGTGGGAAGAGTTCCAAAGACAACTGCCAGAGCAAGAAAGTAGGAATAATGGTACGAAAGTCATTCAAAGAAATTGTAAATCAGGACATTGATAACATATTTATAAATACTTCGGAGTTTTCAGATATCCACAATGTGGATGGCAGGAATATGCCGATTCAGATTGATGACAACGAAGTTATAGAGCGAGAAAAGAAGGCGAAGTCTAATATGGATGGAGTGTATGTTAAGCAAAAGCTGATTTATGTGAAAGCGAAGGACTTCGGACCGCTGCCTGCAATCGGAAGGCAAATTATGCTTGATGGCAAACGTTATTTAGTTATTGACTCTACTGATGAGTATGGTCTTTATACGATAACATTGAGGGAAATAGAAGCAAATGATTGAGTTCGGAGTTGATGAAGTAGATGTATCAAGGATTAGAGCAAAGCTTTTGTTGTTCGAAAATCAAGTGCCTAATGTTATAAAAAAAGCCTTAAATGCTACAGCCAGAGATGCAAAGACAGCTCTGGCTGATAAAGCGAGGGAAACATACGCTGTAAAATCTCCAAGATTTAAGAAGGCTATTAAAACAAAAAAATGCAACTGCTTCAAATCTTGTTGCCACATTAAAAATAACAGGAAAAGCCACTGCACTATCAGACTTCAAATATAGAAGGCATAGTGGTGGAGCAAGTGCGAGGGGTAAGTTATACAAAGATGGATCATTAAAAGACTTATCCTTGAATGATAAATTAAAAGCATTTGTCGTAAAGTATCATTCAGGACATACAGCTGTAGTTAGAAGAGACCCTCCTGGCAGGTACACGAAAGGCATATCAGAGAGAAGAAGAACCGGTGGGGACACAACCAAGCTTAAGGAGTTTTACAGTCCTTCAATTCCTAGGATGATTGGAAATGAAGCAAAAGTTTATGGAATTGTAAAACCTAAGATACAGGAAAGCTTGAAGAAACATTTAAGCAGAGAAACCGGTCAAATCTTTGGAGGTAGATAATGACTGTAAGAAATCTTCAAAAAGAGTTGATGAAAGATATAGGTAATATCTTCGAAAAAAAGATTTATTTAAGGATTCTCTTGAAAGTACGTGTCATTGAACATATATGCTCAAAATCTTCCTATTCGTGAGGATGAAGATGCGCCGGATCCTGTTCCTTACATTGTTGTAAGAGTTCTAGATGGAAAAGTGAAGGGATGGGTGGAAGCTCAAGAGGTTCAAGTGATGTTAATATTTGGATGTTTTGATGACAACGTAAACAATGATGGACATGAGATACTTCTTGAATTAATACAAAAATAGAAGAGAGTTTTTTGAAAAATCCTATCTTGTCAAAACAGTTTATGTTTTTAAATGACGAACAACATCCATTTGAATGGGACTCTTCAGGAAGAAGAGTCATTCCCTTATGCTTTTTGGAGCTATCAGTATGAGTTTTAGAACACCCACTATAAGAAAAGAGGATAAGTACACATGAGTGAATCAAAAAAGAACACAGAAGTAGTTGAGAATGAGCCTGAGGCAGTTGTACAGGCTGAGAAAATATTGATGTATGTTGGTCCTACCATTGTAGGAGTGGCAAGTCATGGAACAGTGTTGAACAACGGATTGACAGAGTCTCTAAAGGCTACAATTGAAAAGGAGCCTGCAATTAGAGGATTGTTGATTCCAATAGAAAATGCCGCTGCCGCACTAAGAGAAATTGATACAAAAACAGGTGCAACTTATTCATTATATGAAAAGGTTGCGAATTACAAATAGGAGGATAAGCAATGACTTATTATCACGGAATTAGAGTTGAGGAGCAGGCAACAAGTATTATTGCTCCAATTACAAGTACAGCAGGATTGCAGGTTGTTGTCGGTACTGCACCGGTTAACTTGGCAAAGGATCCGTATAGTGTTACGAATACACCATTAATTGCGTATAGTTTTGCAGAGGCTGTATCTAAACTTGGTTATAGTGATGACTTTAAAAAGTACACGCTCTGCCAAAGTATGGATGCAAGCTTTAGAGTGTTTAATGTTGCACCAATTATATTTATAAATGTTTTGGATCCTAAAAAGCACAAAAAGGATAATCCTGAAGGACCAATCAATGTGGTAGCTAAGCAGGCAAAAGTTGAAACAGTTGGAATCTTGCTTGACACATTGGTTGTGAAGAATGGAACTGCCATTCTCAAAAAGGATGTGGACTACATTGCAACCTTCTCAGAGGATGGCTCAGTGCTGATATCATTGATAGAGGGTAGTACGCACGCATCTGCAAGCTCTCTAACAGTAAAATCTACGAGTATAGATCCTACCGCTGTAAGAGCAAAAGATGTGGTGGGTGGATATGATGCCGCTACAGATAAGGAGACCAGAATAGAACTGATAAGACAGGTTTATCCTAAGTTCGGCTTGGTTCCCGGATTATTGCTCGCTCCGGGATGGTCACATATACCGGAGGTAGGAGTTGTCCTCGGCGCTAAGTGTACAGAAATAAATGGTGTATTTAGCTGTGAATGTGTTATAGATGTAGATTGCACATCAACAGGAGCAAAGAAATATACTGATGTCGGTACATGGAAAAAGCAGCATGGGTATACAAATAAGCACAGCGTGGTGCTTTGGCCGCAAATCAAGGTTGGTACAAAGCAATATGCATACTCTGCGATATTTGCCGCACTGGTGGCATATACTGATGCTACAAATGATGATGTTCCAAATCTGTCACCTTCAAATAAATTGATTGGAATATCAGGAATAGTTCTTGATGACGGTACTGAAGTAGTACTTGATCAGGATCAGGCAGGAGCTCTTAATGGAGAGGGAATCGTTACTGCAATTAACGTTGGTGGATGGAGAAGCTGGGGAAATAATACTGCAGCGTATCCAGGGATAACAGATCCTAAGGATAGATGGTTCTGTTGCAGAAGGTTTTTCTCATGGTGGAGCAACAGCTTTATTCTAACTTATTTCCATAAGGTGGATGATCCTGCTAATTACCGCTTGATTGAATCAATTGTTGATAGTGAGAACATTAGAGGTAATTCTTATGTGTCTCAGAGTAAATGTGCAGGTGCAAAAATTGTATTTGATGAAAAGGACAATCAAATCACAGATATTTTAAATGGAAAAATCAAATTCACCAATATCTTGCACCTTATGTGCCTGCAGAAAATATTGTAAATGTCCTTGAGTTTGACCCAACAATGTTGGCTACAGCACTAAATGGAGGAGGTAACTAATTATGGCAGGAGTACTTGGAATACCTGGTGTAATAAATAATTTTAACCTTTACTACAAAGGTACAGCCCTTGTCGGATTGACGGGAGAGATAACCTTACCCGACTTCGAAGGAACTACGGAGACGCTAAGTGGTCCCGGCATTCTTGGGGAGCTTGAAGAGGTTGTAATCGGTTCATTTGGAAGTATGGAAATAGAAATTCCTTTCAGAATACTTGATGAGGATGCATTCAAGCTTATGTCTCCAACGGAAACTCTGGACTTGACTCTAAGAGCAAGTGAGCAATACACAGTAAAGGGAACCGGTGGCATAGACACAAAGGGAATGAGAGTAGTAATAAGAGGCAGACAAAAGAAGCTTACAGGTGGAACTGTTAAACAGGGCGGAACAATGGATGCATCTGTTACTGTAGAAGTGGCCTATATCATGATAGAGCATGATGGAAAGAAGAGAATTGAGCTTGATAAGCTGAACAATGTGTACAAGGTTAATGATAAGGATTTACTGGCTAAGATAAGAAGTCAGTGTTAAAGGAGATAAGATTGAAAATGAAAAGTAGAGGGTATCCATTACCTTAATCGCATCGCAAACAAGCCATCTTTCGGTGGCTGCTTTAAAAATTGAATATTAAGAGTTAAGGCTATGCAGTTGCTGACTTGATTTTATAACCTTGATTCCTTTGCGATGATAATTGCCTGTTCTACAGTGATTTCCCGGTCAACAGGAGGCAAATAGGATTTTCGATAAAGTTCCGCATTATAGTTTTCACCGTTCTTCAGCATATGATATAATGCAGTCAGAAGCATTCTTGCAATGGCAATGATTGCTTTCTTGTGACCGCGACGCTTTTTTTGAGACGGAGATAGCGGTTGCGAATTTCCGGATGCTTTTTTGCTGGTAACAACAGCGTTGGCACATTGCACCAGCAGTGGTTTGATATAGCATCCGGCCTTGGAAACCCGGACAGATTTTTTTCTTCCCTGCACTTTCATTGTTGGTCGGAGTAAGACCGCCCATGAGCATAAGTGTTTCGCCGAAGGAAAAGCTCCATATTGGTACCGATTTCGGAAATGATTCCGATGGCAGTAAAGTCGCTACGGATACCGGGAGCGGTTTGGAGAATGGCAAGTTCCTGCTGATAGGGAGCGGCGAGCGCAAGAATGAGTTCTTCAAGCTCTGCTTTCCGGGATTCCAAGTTTTCATAATGAGATTTGATAACCTTAAGTTTGCCGGCTTTGTTCCGGAGTGATATAACCGTCAATAGCGTCACGGAGTTGAGGAAGTTTTTTTCAAACTTTTTGTAAACAAGGGGTTCAAGGTCAAAAGATGTATCTGCGGGATTTTTCCAAAAGTTTATCCAGTATCGCCTGAGCAGATTTGCCGAAGGTGTCCGAAACAACGTTTCCCAACTGGATATTGGAAACCGTGAGACAGTTCTGCAAACGATTCTTTTCGCTTGATTGAAAGCAGGTCAGTTTGAAACGGTAACGCATAAGGTCACGGAGCTGGCGGATGTCAGCGGGCGGCATAAAGCTACCGGCAACAAGATCATGCTTGAACAGGTCAGCAATCCATTTGGCATCTTTCTTGTCAGTTTTCTTTCCACGTATAGCCTTAACATATTTGGGATGAGCAAGGACAATCGAACAGTCATTTTCTAAGATGTTATAAACAGGAATCCAGTATTTACCGGTAGATTCCATACAGACATCCTTGCAATTCCGGTTGAGTAACCATTGTAGCAAAGTTTTTCAGACCGCTCGTGTAGGTAGAAAACCGGTGGCTCTCATAAGAAGTGACACCTATATCGTTTGTAGAAGGATACAGGCAACTACAAAAGTCTTGTGGACATCAATACCACAGCAGATTTTTGTAGACGATTTTTTTAAAGACATAGGGACTCCTTTCAGAATCAGAAGATTCATTAGAGATTATAGGGAGACGGCATTGACTGAACGCCCTAAGCCATAAACGAGATTGTTTATACAAAGATAAGATTACGTGTTCAACGACACACTTATTTGTGCTTGAAAAGGCGAACCACACATATAAATATGCGGTCATTCGGCAAGCCGGACAGCCCCACTCACCTCCCCGTGATTTGTAGTATACCGAGTTCCCTACAAGAAGAATTATAATAAAAAAATAAGCTCAAGGAAACATTTTCATAACGTTTTGTGCCTTGAGCAAAGCGAAAGGAATGGAAATAAATATGGCTGATAAAAATAAAGTAGTTAATGTAGAAGGTTCTCAGGGTGAGGTGTCAGGAAATGACACCTCCATGATTGTTAAATTCTCACGAAAGTATACTTTTGAGGATAAGGAATATGAAGAGCTTGACTTGAGTGGTTTAGAAAACATGAGTGCAACAGATATGATTGCAGCAAATAAGATACTTGAAAAGAGTGGCAGTTTTTTTCCTTTTTGCTCGAGATGTCTCTTGAATATGCTTGTATCATATCTGCGAGAGCAACAAAGATTCCACTTGAATTCTTTAAGTCTCTGCATCCTAAAGATGCAATTAAGGTGAAGAACAGGGTAACCTCTTTTTTTTACGGAGAGGGATAAGACCTGACGATGGTAAAAAATTAAGAAAACTTGCCATACAGCTTGCTATGGTTTTACAGACAGGGATTGATTATTTTCTATCCCTGTCTGTTTTTGAATTGATAGAAGTTGCAGAGGAGGTGGAAGAGATTGGCAGGAAACAGCGAGCAGGAGTTGGCAATTCGAATCGCAGGTAAAGTTGAAAACTCTTTGAAACAGAGTTTTGGAATGACAGAAGATGGAATTAGCCACCTTGCAGGCATGGCAAAAAAGCTGCTGTTATGATTACAGGAGCTTTTGCTGCGATAAAGGTTGGACAATTTATCGGAGATGCGGTCAGTGAGTATTCTGAATTTGAACAGTCAATGGCGAATACAGCAGGTATAGCCGGTGCTACTGAAAGTGAATACGACAAGTTGTCAAAAGCCGCAAGAGAAGCAGGAAAAGCTACAACCTTCACCGCCTCTGAGGCGGCTGATGCACTTGGTTATATGGCACTTGCAGGCTGGGATGTTGAAACCAGTACGAAAGCGCTCACGCCTGTTCTAAAACTGGCAGAAGCTACGCAGGCAGACTTGGCAACTACAAGTGATCGGGTTACAGACTCAATGAGTGCAATGGGAGTCGGCATAGATGAACTGCAGGAATATCTTGATGTAGTAGTTATGACAAATAATAAAGCAAATACTACATCTGCAGACTTGATGGATGCGATGATTGGATGTGGTGGAGCTGCAAGGGCATCAGGTATGGATTTCAAGGAGACGGCAACCGCACTTGGTATATTGGCGAACAACGGTGTAAAGGGTGCAGAGGCAGGCACTGCCTTGAATTCTATGTTGGTTCGTATTTCAACTAAAGATGCAGCAAAGGCGGCATTTGAAGACCTTGGTGTTGCGGTCTATGATAATGCAGGCAAATGAGAGATATGCGTCAAATTCTCATAGACTTAAATGGTGCAATGTCAGGCTTGACAGAAGAAGAGAAAAATAACTACATGGCCGCAATTGCAGGAACAAATTATTACTCGAAGTTCGGATATCTACTGGATGGTGTAAAAGAAGGAGCTGATGGTGCGGCTTCGGCATGGGATGCATTGGCAGATAATCTTAATAATTCTTCGGGTGCACTTGATACGATGGATGCTAGAGTTACCAATACATTAAAAGGTGCCGTTGCGAGATTTGGAAGTGCAATAAGTGATCTTAAAATTTCTATGGTCGAGGCTTTTGGACCACATGCTATTAAAATAATGGATGGGCTATCAAATACTATTCCTAAAATCACAGAAAACTTTGTTGGAATGATAAACAAGCTTCCAATAGATGATTTTATGACCGGGGTTGGAAATATGTCCGCAGGTGTTATGGACTTCTTAGTTACGCTTACCGGTGGGGAGGGAAGTATAGATTCATTTAGCAATATGATGAGCGATACTTTTGGAATTGAACTGCCTGAGTCAATAAGAAGTGCTATAGAGGTTGCACAGGATTTTATAAAAAGAGGTCAAGAAGTTGCAGGTTTTCTCATAGGAACTTTGAAAAATGCGATTGGTAATGTGATGGAGAAAATAGCAGAAAATGAACATACATTTGATGTTATTCTGGATCTTTTGAGTGATTTAAAATGGAAATTTCTTGAAGCCTTTGATAATGCAAAACCCACAATAACATATATAGCAGAGACGGCTATTCCTAACATTACTGACGCACTGCTTAAAGTAGTCGGGGGTGTGACAGATGTAGCTGATGCATTCGTGCAATGGGACGGATTCCTTCCTACAATCACAGCAATTGGAACTGCAGTAGCAGCCATAAAGTTTTATAAGTTTGTTACCGGAGTTTATTCTGCAGCAAAAGCTCTTACAATATTAAATATTGCAAAGGCCAAGGATATGGCACTGACTCTTGCTATAAAAGCTATGTATATTCAGGATGCAATAGTTAAGGCGGCAAGTGTAGTTCAAACATATGCTCTTGCGGCAGCACAGGCAGTGTGGAATGTTGCGGCAACGATTGGAGCAGGAGTCACGGGGGCTCTTGGTGCCGCATTTGCTTTCCTAATCAGTCCAATAGGTTTAGCGATTGTGGCAATAGGTGGAATAATTGCTATTGGAGTTCTACTCTGGAAGAACTGGGATACTGTGAAAGAAAAAGCAGGGCAACTTGGAGCATGGCTTGGAGAGAAGTTTAATGCAATCAAGGAATCTATCGGAAATGCTATAGAAGGATTTAAGAATAAATTCCCAGTCGCCTTTGCGTTCATTGAAGGAGTGTTTAATGGATGGAAAGCAACAATAGATGGAGTTATCGGTGGAGTTAAACAGGTCTTTCAGGGTGTTATAGATTTCGTACAAGGAGTATTTACCGGGAACTGGTCACAGGCTCTTGAAGGATTAAAGAGCATATTCTCAGGTGCATTTGGAGTCTTGAGTTCTCTTGCTCTTGCCCCACTTAATGCAATGAAAGGTGTTGTCACAGGTGCTCTTAGTGCTATAAACGTGGCCACTGACGGTAAGCTGTCAGAAATAAAATCATTCTTCACTACACACTTGGAAGGAGCTAAGAACACAGTAGTTGGAATCCTTGATGGAATAAAAAATGCATTTAATGAAAAAGTTGGAGGCGGCAAAAAGTATTGTATCAGGTGCTGTAAATGCAATAAAGGGATTCTTCAACTTTAAATGGGAGCTTCCTAAACTTAAGATGCCACACTTCTCTATAAAAGGAGACTTTAGCCTTGCACCGCCAAAGGTTCCTACTCTCGGAGTTGAATGGTATAAAGATGGTGGAATAATGACAAGTCCGACACTATTTGGCATTAACGGAAACAATGCCATGGTTGGCGGAGAAGCAGGAGCAGAAGCAATTCTTCCTTTGTCAGAATTATGGAGCAAAATGGGAGGATTTATCGACAGTGCAATAAGTGCCTCTGTCAAACTAATTGCAGAACGCATTGAGGATTCCCAGATGGGAACAGGCAGAGTCCCTTTGTCAACTCTTAGTGATAGAATAGCTTCTTCCGGATATGCAGTAGCAGGAGCGAGTGGAGATGGTGGAGCGGTGTCAATAAATTACGCACCGGTGTACAAATTCGAGGGTTCAGTATCGAAAGATGATATTATTCAAGCCAATGAGATATCACAAGATAAGTTTGACAAGCTCATGAGACAGTGGATGAAGGATAAGGGAAGGACAAGGTTCTAGGAGGTTGAGATGAGGAGATACATCACGGTTCAAGGTCAGACTTGGGATCAAATCGCCTATGAACTGTATGGAAATGAATATATGTGTGATAAGATTATGGATTTAAATAGAGATAAACTTGATTACTTCGTATTTCCTGCAGGAGTGGAACTCATTGTCCCCGACAAAGAGTTTGCAATAAGTGAAACTGTCCCAAGTGATTATCCAGCATGGAGGGCAATGCTAAATGCAAAAGGCTAGGAGGGTAACATATCAGATATTATATGATGGAGCTGAAGTTGGTCTTTCAAGTCGTTGTGAGTCATTATCTTATACAGATAATGACTCCGGCAATGCTGATGAAATAACTATAAATCTTAGTGATAGAAATATGGAGTGGGCATTGGGGAAGGGCTTTGTCCCGGAAAAAGAACACGATCTGGATGTTACAATATTCTTTCATAACATGACAAACAACAGTATCTATCAATTGTATCATTGCGGAAACTTTACAATAGATGATATTACATATTCAGGTGGAAGCGGTGGACATAAATGTAGCATAAAAGGAGTATCGTTGCCTGCAGGACTGGGATTCCAAACTGGAAAGGTTAGTAAGACTTGGGAAAAGGTAACTGTTAAACAGATTGCTGAAGAGATAAAAGGCAAGTATGGAATGGAGAATCTTTACTTCTGGGCAGGTGAACCGATAATTGAGAAAGTAGATCAGGAAGAACAATCTGATAGTGAATTTATAGCAAAGCTATGCAGTGATCAAGGCCTATTTATTAAGATATATAAAAAGGGACTTGTTATTTTTGATAAGAGTATGTATGAGGCAAGAGGTATAACGGCTACATTTTCAGAGACAGACTTTGAGGACTGGAGTTGGAATTCAACATTAATCGGCACATATACCGGTGCAAAAATATCATACACTCAGGTCGATAAAAAGGCTAAGAACAAAAAAGAAAAAACAAAGATAATATCTGTTACTGTGGGCGAAGAACCAAGAATCCTTGTTCTGAATGAAAAAGCAGATAGCAAGGAAGAAGCTGAGAGAACTGCAAAGGCAAAAGTAAATGCTGAAAACGAAAAGGCAGTGACATTGGAGTTCACGGCCTTGGGTAATGCAAACATAGTTGCTTCATGCAATATAGAGATTAAAGGAATGGGGCGTATTGATGGGAAATACTATGTGACAAAAGTAAGTCATGACCTTTCAGGAAGCTCCGGGCATAAAATGAAGGTCAGTGCCTACAGAATATTTACAAGGTTATAGGAGGATCTATGATAAGAATAGGATTTGTAAGCAGTATTGGAACCGGTGGAGTATCTGTAACCTATCCTGACACAGGAAAAAAACAACCACAGAGCTTCCGGTATTGGCTTTTGCAGGGATAAAACAGACATTTGAAAAAGGATGATGCTGTAGTGGTTGCCCACATGAGTAATGATAATTCTATGGCAGTAGTTCTTGGGAAATTTTATGCAGGTGATGATCCAAATGCAACAATCAATGTAAGTGATGGTGCTATGAGTTTTAGTGACTCAGCAGGAAGCATAACTTTAGCAGAAATCATTGCTAAGTAGGAGGATAAATGGCAAAGATTGGAAACTGGGGTCCTTATCTTAAATTTGAAACAAGTGATAAAAGAATCCTTACATTCAATGGATTTAAAAGAGATTTTGGAATTAGAACTACACTGCATCAGGTAATAGGTGGTAAACCTTTAGTTGAGCTACTCGGAAACAATCTACAGTCAATTACATTCACGATAAAGGTAAGAGCAACAAGAGGCATGTCTCCGAAAAAGCTTGAAAAAAAGTTGGTAAATTACATGTCAGCAGGAGTTATTGCTCCACTTGTCATTGGAAGAAGAAACATCTGTTCAAAAGCAATGATTACAAATGTGTCTGAAAGCTTTGGAGTTGTGCTCCAAAAAGGTGAACTTTTAAGTGCGCAGTTTGATATCACTATGACCGAGTACAGATAGGAGATGAGATGAATGAGATTCAATTTGAATTTTTAGATGAACTTAAGGATAGCGAAATAAAAAGATATTCTTAGAAATTTGAATAATATCTTCAGACTATCTGAAGGTACTGTGCCTTTACTTAGAGGCTTAGGACTTTCAATAGATAATGTTTCTAAAAATTGCCGTTGACCTTGAGAATGACATAGTGACCAATATGGTTGCAAAAGTTGAGTCTTTTGAATCGAGGGTATCTGTGAGTAGTGTTGACTTCTTTCACGACCAAGACGGAAAAACAAAAAAATAAAAAGTATATCTGGAGAAAGGTACTGAAAAATGGAGAATACTAACTTAAAAGGGATAATTGATTACCCGGAAATATCCTTTATAAAAAGATTACACAATGGAAAAACTTGCCGATGATATGGTGTCATGGTTTAAAGAAAAATATAAAGAGATTACTGGAAAGGATATTATTCTTGGAAAAGCTGATGATCGCAGAATAATACTTCTTGCAGGTGCTTATTTTATATACCAAGGATATATGTACATGGATGATGCAGGAAAGATGGGGTTACTTAAGTATAGTAGAGGTGAGTATCTTGAAAATTTGGGTGCTATAAAACACATTCATAGAAAGCCTGCAGCAGGATCCACGACAACAATAAGGTTTGCTATGAAGTCAAAGAGGACATCTGCTATAGGTATACCTAAGGGTACAAGAGTGACAGCAGGCGACAATGTATACTTCGCAACAGATGAATATTCAGAGATACCTGCAGGAAGCCTAAGTGTAGATGTTCCTGCAACATGTACAAGTGCTGGACAAATGACAAACAACTACGATATTGGAGACCTTAACACATTAGTTGATATTATAGCCTTTATTGATGAAGCAAAGAATATTACTAAACCTGAAGGTGGAGCAGATATAGAATCAGATGAGTCACTAAGGCAAAGGATATATATGGCTCCTGCTGCATATTCATCTGCAGGTTCTGCTGATTCATATGAGTACTTTGTAAGGCAATTTTATACCGGTGTAAGCAGTGTAAGGATTACAAGTCCAAGTCCACGAGTGGTAAGTGTGAGATACTTACTTGAGAATGGAGCTATTCCTGAAAGCGAGTCTATTGCCAGACTCAAAGAATATTTATCAAACCCAAGCATTAAACCGCTTACTGACAGCATAGAAGTTCTTGCCCCTGTAAAGAAAACGTATTCTATCAATATCACTTACTATGTAAACTCAAGTGATCAAAGCAGAGCGACAAATATTCAGTTAAAAGTTGTAGCAGCCATAAATGATTACATTGATTGGCAGAAAAGTGAAATCGGTAGAGATATAAACCCGGATGTTTTGAGACAAAAGATATTAAATGCAGGTGCGAAAAGGGTGGATATAGCTTCACCTGTATTCACAGTTGTTGATGAGGATTCGGTGGCAAGCATGAAATCTCAGTCAGTAACATACGGAGGCCTTGAAAATGATTAAGTACAAAGATGGAGAGCCTGCTTTGGTCTTGCCATACCTACTATCTTCAGATCCTGATATTGCAGCGATAAGCTATGCGTATAAAAAAGCAATGGCAAAGCTTATTGTTACATCAACTCAAACAGTGCTGTATGCAGATATTGAACATATGGATGAAGAGCTTCTTGATTTGATGGCGCTAGAGTGCCGAACTCAGTATTACAAAAATGATTTGCCTATTGAGACAAAAAGAAAGCTTGTTCAAAGCTCATTGATATGGCATCAAAAAGCGGGAACAATAGGTGCAGTAAACGAGCTTATTGATACAGTTCTTGGGGAAGGAGAAGTTGTCGAGTGGTTTAATTTTGGCGGTGCTCCAGGTACCTTTAAGATACTGACATCGGCGAAATTAAATGATTCATCCCTTAGTTACTTTCAAGAAATCATATCTAAGATAAAAAACATGAGTTCTTCGCTTATAAGTGTTGAACAAAGTTGCAAACTGGATATGGATTTGTATGTCGGTATTGGAATGGTCCAAACTGCGAAAACGGTAATCAAATAAGGAGGATAAATGGCAAATTTTAGAAAAACCGTGGTCACTAACACAGGTATAAGTGCAATCAATAATGCACTGGCCAGCAAACAATTCTTAAAACTTCAAAGCATCAAAGCTGGAAATGGAGCATATACCGGAACTGAAAATTTAGATAATGCTACCGGACTTAAAAGCTTCAAAAATAGCTTCCCAATAAAGAATGTAAAATTGGTCGATGATACCACGGTAAAAATACAAACCCTAATTACAAATGATGATATTACAGTCGGATATGATATCACAGAGTATGGAGTCTATGCAGAGATTGATGGATCAGAAAAACTGATTGCAATAGCTACAGCTATAAATGCAGATTTTATTCCAAGCAAGGCAAGTTCACCTGCATCAATACTCCTTGAAATGTATCTGAAGGTATCAAGAGCAAGTGAAATTCGATTCTCGTATACTGTACCTGAAGGAATTTATGCCACAACTCAACAAATAGAGGGATTTATAGATAAAGATAGTGGAGTAATAGGAGAGGCCGTTCTTTCTGATGGGTGGCTTGAAAATACAACCATTACAGACATAACTGAAATAGGTGCAAAAAGAACAATCAAGAGTACATTAAGTGCTTTAGTGGCAGGCCTTAAATTCGTGGTCAACATGCTAAGTAAGACTACAGAAGTATGGATGAGGGCAAATGCCTTCACGCAAACAGCACCATATACTCTGAGAATTGAAATGCCGGGGATGAAGTCAACCGACACTCCGATAGTGAGTCACTTGATTAATAACGGAACAACTGAGGCAAATACTATTAAAAGGCTGTGGAAGTCGTATGACTGCATAGACCGAATAGATACATATGATGGATATATGATAGTTTCTTGTTTCAGAAAAAGACCGGAGGTGGATGTACTGCTTGGAGTAAAAGGGAGGTAGTTCATGGCAAAAGCAATATTAATGAAGGGTGGTTCCGGGGGAGTAACATCAAGTGATGTGACAGCCTCTAAGGCACAGGTCCTGCAAGGATATATGACAATTACTTCAGATAGCGATGATGAGATTGTCCAAGGGATTATTCCGAGCAGAGGAGCAGGTGATATGGTTGCGAGGCCTGATGTTGTTGATTGGGTGAATTCAAGAATATCTGTAGTAGTACCTGAGGGATATTATCATGGAAACAATGGAAATCCTTGGGTATGGATAACGTTTGAAAAACTTCAAAGTTTACTTAAATTAGCGGCAGATAAAATGCTTGAAACTGCTACTTATCTGGGGGTAAAAGGCAATATTAAAATTATAGATACAAAAGTAAATGATTATAGCCTTAATGCTTCTAGTGGGTGGGGAATTGATGCAAGGAGAGGAAAGTTTTGGGCTATATTAGGTCATGGCAATGCCTACTACGCTAGAGAAGATAATAATCCCACATGTAGATATACCTGCAGAAGCTTTTGGTACAGCAAGGGCGGATAGCGTACTGCAGTGGCAGACGGCATCTTCACAGCATGGTATTAAGTTTGAAGGCACAATTCCAAGATGGATTGCTACTCATGGTGATGTTATTCTTGCAAATCCTAGTCATTCTGGGCAGGGCTTTGCTTACGATTTGCCTAACGTAGGTAGATGTATAGTGGTCGGAATAAAAAATGGGGCTTTTATACAAGGCGCAAATTATGTAGCCTTGCCATCACCAAATTTTCAGCCGTGGAACATCAGAGCTGGCGTAAATATACATGGTATCACAGGAACATTGCAGGATTACGGAGCAGGGCGAGTGGCTTTTAGGAACGCCACCTTCGATGGAGTTTTGATATCGGGGGTGGCGAATAAGGGATTTATTTTAAGAAGCATTCCTAGGTTTTTGAACTTTAAAAATACAAGTAATGGGTACTTAGGAATACAAGATGGTGGCATGAAGCTTCTTAATTTTTATGGAGGTAATACCAGACAAGTTTCTGCACAAGATGTAGGATGCGTTTTTGCCCATTCTATAAATTTATCACCATTTCGATATATAAAGGTAGGCTATAAGGTTTTTAGATTTATAGGAGATGGAACTAATGCTCAACCTGCTAGTGTAAGTTTTGAAATTGGAGTAACCCCTGTTTCAAATTCCGGAGGAGAAAGTTACAATTCTGCAAGTAATACAGTTCTTAAGGATATAGGAGGTACAGCAAATTCTACATCTCATGTAATGACATCAACTAGACCAAGTGCAGGAGACCAAAGCGACCACTCTCAACTATATTTAACACTTGATGTATCAGCAAATCAGGGACATCATTTTTTTATATTTTATGTTGGGTAACATAATACATGAGTATGGTAATGGAGTTGTTAGTTCTAATGTTGTAGTTAATTATATAGAATTTATAAATTAGGAGGTTTAAATGAGCAAATTAATATTAAAGGACAAGACGGAGATAGAGTTAAGCTCGCACTACGGAGACACATTTGTCACAGTGATTGATAATTTTGCAGAATTAGATGAGCTTAAGGACAAGCTTACAGATGCAAATACTGTAATCATGACATTACAGGATGAATCTGGAGAGCAGTCTATAACGGGCCTTAAATTGCAGGGCATCACAATCAACTTTATTAAAGATGCAATGGGAGTAATTGCCCAAATGCAGGCATTACCTCATGTTCAGACTATGGATAAAGTGGAGCAGGTAGAGGCAACATTGACAGGACGTATAGATGCCCTATCAAATATGATGCTTGAACTGATGAGCACTGATGAGGAAGGAGAAGAAAATGAGCAGTAAAAGAAAGTTAAAGGTATATGTTAGATTCTATGCATCAAGGATTAAACACGGCCTTTATGGCACTTGATGAAGTTCCGGAGAAGTACAGAACAGCAGTTGAGGAGTTCATGAAAACTGATGAATACCTGATGATGTAGTTTGATAGCAGAAAGTGGAATTTTAATAACTGAAATAGCATTTTTTATACCGAAATAGCATTTTAAATAGACAAAAGAGGAGCTTAAGCTCTTTTTTTATTGGAGATAATTATATGACATTAGAGGAAGCAATAGACCATGCTTTAAAGGTTGCAGGCGAGGCTGATGCATGTAGTAGGTGCAAGTCAGAGCATTTGCAGATTGCAGCATGGCTACAAGAGTTGCAGAGATACAGAAGAAAAGAGAAAGGCGAAAAAAAATGGATAGTGCATTTTCAGCAGGAAAAAAACTGCTAAGAGGTTCATATAGCCAGTTCACTCCAACTGGTAAGGATTATTTTGTTCTAAATCGGGCGTATGGTAAGACTCCACATCCTGGAGATGTAGTTTACTTTTATAGTGGTGAAAAGGATAGGGTTGCTCACGTAGGAATTGTTGAAGATGTAAAAAAGGTCAATGATACATATTTGATTCATACTATAGAGGGTAATACATCGGCAGTCGCATTTGAAAGAAATGGTGGAGGTGTTGCAAGAAAGGAGTACAGATTTACTGAAGGTGAGGTAGGTGGAAAAAACCGAATCAATGGGTTTGGAATGCCTTTTTTTAGCAATCAGACATGTACAGCAGAAGAACTTATTGCTGTAGCAAGGCAAGAAGTAGGATACTTGGAGAAGGCTAGTAATGCCATGCTTGATGAAAAAACTGCAAATGCCGGAATGTCCAACTACACAAAATATGGTCACTGGTATGGTCAAAATGGACTGTATTGGTGTCAACAGTTTGTCAGTTGGTGCGCTTACCAAGCTTGCAAGTTACATCAAAAGAACACCTTTACTGGATGGGTAATGTTTAATGATAAGTGGATCTATGAGTTAAAGGGAGTAGTACAAAAAAACAGATGGATAAATACAGATGGTAGATGGTATGTTGTCGATGGTGCAGGCCACATGATAACCGGATGGTTTAAAAATGGAGATGATTGGTATTTTATGAATACTGATGGTGCTATGTTGTCAGGACAGTGGATTGACATAGCAGATGAGTCTTATTATTTGACTAAATCTGGAGTAATGGCGAGAAGTGTTTATATTAAGAATGATAAAAAGCATATTTATCATTGGGTAGATGAAGATGGTAGATATCAGAAGAAATTTGATACAGAGAGTCCGGACTTGAAAAAGTATGGACTTGCAGAGTAGAAAGGATGGTTTATATGAGAGCAAATGTATTATATTCCATAGTTGGAGCAGTAGGAGGATTTGTAGCGATGGTCTTTGGGGGATGGAGTGATGCATTAATCACTCTTATTGTTTTCATGGCGTTGGATTATGTGACTGGTTTAATTGTTGCAGGTATTTTTAAGAGGAGCAAGAAGAGTGAGAATGGTGCTTTGGAATCACGTGCAGGATTCAAGGGACTATGCCGAAAAGGTGTTGCACTAATGATTGTACTTGTGGCAGTAAGGCTTGATATAATCATGCATACAACATACATAAAAGATGCAGTTATCATAGCATTTGTAGCAAATGAATCAATAAGCATAATTGAAAATGCTGGGCTGATGGGAGTGCCAATTCCTGGAGTAATTGCAAAGGCTATTGATGTTCTTAAGAAAGAGTCGGATAAGGTAAGTGCAAATTAAATGTACTTTTGTAATGTGAGTTTCTTCCTATTTATAAATGGTAGAAACTCACTAGTAACAAAGCTGTTTAAAAAGCTATAAAATAGGCAACCTACAGTTATGTAAGAGATAATCATATATTGTATTGCAATACTACACTCCGAAACAATGTTTCGGAGTTTTTATATAAAAAAATAGAATATAAATGAGAAATTTTAACTTGCTGCGAGTGACTTTAGACATCGAAAAAGAGGTTCCATATGGATTTCATGACGATTAAGCAGGCTTCTGAAAAATGGGGCATCTGCACAAGGAGAGTACAGACATTATGCACGGAAGGGCGAATTGATAGTGCCGAGCGTTTAGGCCATCAGTGGGTCATTCCTATTAACGCCGAAAAGCCGAAGGATGCCAGAATCAAAAGTGGCAGATATATTAAAACAAAATCCGGAAATGGAGAGAACGAAGATGGAAAGAAAACCGTATAGTGCCGGAGCAGTGAAATTTTCGTTCTGGTTTATGGAATTTCGGAAAACCGTGCAGCTTTTGAGCGAGGGTAAGAGCTTTGCGGACATTAAAAAGTTGAATGAAGAGACAAACATCTATGGCGCACCGACAAAACTACGAGCGCAGCAGATTTATTCTACCGTAACAGCCCGTATCAAGACATTAGATAAAAGCTTTTACCCAATCTTTTTGAGCAGTGATCTTGCTACACAAAAACTATTTGTACTGACTGCGGCTCTTTTGCATGACATGCTGTTCTTTGATTTTGTGTATGAAGTAGTGCGGGAAAAAATGATTCTTGGTTCCGATGAGCTGACGGATGCAGATATCCGGATATTTTTCAAAAATAAGCAGGAACAGAGTGAGAAAGTGGCTTCTCTTCAAGACTATACGCTGCGCCGCCTCGGTTCCTGCTATAAAACACAGCTTTATGAAGCGGGGCTTTTAGAAAGCAACCGGGCAAACAGCACAAGAAAAATACTGAAGCCGATTCTTGATATTGTATTTGAGCATTGGCTTTATGACCATGACCTTGGCATCATGGTAAAAACACTGACGGGGGTAAGATGAAATGGATTTAAGCCAAAGACTGGACGAGATGGAGCTTGCAATCCATAAGCCATCTTTCCGAAAAGGAACAGGCCGCGCAAATGAGGTCAACTATTGGGTGTTTGATTATCCACCGGAAAAGGAACTGGAAGTTCGGGAGCGTGTAGAGTATCTGAAAAATAAGAATGACCGGGGCGATGATGATTTTGAGCTTGTGGTTTTTGACCTGTATGATATCATCATTGACTTTTTGGAAAAGAAAAACTTTATGGAAAAGTGCTATGACTTTGAAAAAAAGCGAGGAATCGAGCGTATCGTCAAGGCGGTGACCAACTCCATGAAGGTGAATGACGATGAAAGCCTGATCGTGCAATATATCAAAGAACATACGCCGGAGAATGCAGTTGTGTTCCTGACCGGTATCGGCAAGTGCTATCCGATTTTGCGCTCCCACAAGGTGCTTAACAACTTGCACCAGGCGTTTGTGCGCTGCCCGGTCGTGATGTTCTTTCCGGGAATCTATAATGAGCAGGAGCTGATCCTGTTCAATGAGATTAAAGACGATAACTATTACCGGGCATTCCGACTGGTAAAGTAATGGATGGAGGAAACAGTTATGCAGATCAAGGACATGTTCCGAAAGAAAATTGACCGTGAGATACAGGGCGTTATCATTGTCGGTCAGGGTGAAGAAACAAATGTAGCGCAGGAGCTGGAAGAGTACGTTGTGACCCGTGAGCTTCAGCGTCATTTTGCGGATTTCTTTGCAGCATATAAAAAAGGTATTCAGGGAACCACACCGAAAATGGGTGTCTGGATTTCCGGCTTCTTTGGAAGTGGTAAATCTCATTTCCTGAAAATTCTGTCCTATCTGCTTCAGAATAAACAGGTCGGAGACAAACATGCCATCGACTACTTTATCGAGGATCAGAAGATTACCAATCAGATGGTGCTGGCAGATATGCAGCTGGCAGCAAACATCCCATCGGACGTAATTCTTTTCAACATTGATTCTAAAAGCGATTCTAATGGCAAGGAAAACAAAGATGCCATTGTGAATGTGTTCCTGAAGGTATTCAATGAAATGCAGGGCTTCTGCGGTTCCATGCCGCACCTTGCCGATTTGGAGCGCAGGCTTTCTGAGGAAGGTCGTTTTGAGGAGTTTAAGGAAAAATTTGAAGAAGAGTATGGCGATCCGTGGGAAAGCTCTCGTCAGGACTTCGATTTTATTCAGGATTCCGTTGTAGATGTTCTTTCTGACATGGATTTCATGAGCGAATCAGCTGCCCGTAACTGGTGCGAGAAAGCAACCGAGAGCTACCAGATCAGCATTGAGGATTTCGCCAAGCGTGTAAAGTCCTATATTGAGAAAAAAGGTAACAACCACCATGTGGTTTTCCTTGTAGATGAGATTGGCCAGTACATTGGTGATGATTCCAAAGCTGATGCTGAACCTTCAGACAGTGACGGAAGAACTGGGCAAGGAATGCATGGGTAAGGCTTGGGTAATCGTAACGAGCCAGCAGGATATCGACTCCATTACCAAGGTGAAAGGTAACGACTTCTCCAAGATTCAGGGACGTTTTGATACACGCCTTTCTCTGTCCTCTGCCAATGTGGACGCTGTTATCAAAAAGCGTATTCTGGATAAGACTGAGACCGCAGCACAGAGCCTGCGTCTGCTCTATGACCAGAAAGCGACCATCATCAAAAAAATCTGATTGTCTTCAACGACGGTGTGGAGAAAAAAACTGTACGCCAACGCGGAAGATTTTTGCAGAGGTTTATCCCGTTTTGTCCCTACCAGTTTAATTTGCTTGCCAGCGTGCTGACCAGCATCCGTACCCACGGTGCATCCGGCAAGCACCTGTCCGAGGTGAACGTTCCATGCTGGCTCTGTTCAAAGAGTCTGCCATGCAGCTGATGGACGATGAGATGGGGGCAATCGTGCCGTTCTATCGGTTCTATGATGCATTGGAGAACTTCCTCGACCACAGCCACAGCAGCGTGATCATTCGCGCTTATGACAACAGCTACATCAACCCGGAAAAGAAGGAAAAAGATGTCTTTGCGATCAATGTGTTGAAGACCCTTTTTCCTGATTAAATATGTTCTGGAGATTGAAGCCAACGTGGACAACATCGTCAGCCTGATGATTACCAGCATTGACGATGATCGTATTTCTTTGAAGGCACAGGGTGGAGGATGCACTGAAAGTGCTGATGCGCCAGATGTTGATCCAGAAGAATGGCTCCATCTATGTATTCCTGACCGATGAGGAACAGGAAATCAACAACGAAATCGAAAAAGAAAATGTGGAGATGCCGGAGGTCATCACGAAGATTGCGGAGATGATCTATGAGGACATTTTTCTCCAGCAAGAAGTATCAGTACCCCAGCTTTTGGTGGACGGTATGCGTTCTCCTTCAATCAGACAGTGGATGACCGCCCCTATAAGGCAAAACCAGAATTACGATATCGGCCTCCGTGTGCTGACCCCGTGGTATGAGGGCGGCACCGATGATGGTACGCTGCGGCTGCTCTCCGGCCAGGGCAAGGAAGTCCTTGTGGTTCTGCCGAATGATGATGCGTTCCTCACGGAAATGCGGGCATACTTGAAAATTGAGCGGTTCCTGCGCAAGAATACTTCGTGCAGCTTGCCAAGTATGAGACCATTAAGGAAGCAAAGCGCGTGGAGATGCGGGAACGCAACGGTAACGCCAAGCTTTTACCTGACGGAAGCTCTGAAAGAGGCTACCATCTATGTCAATGGCGATGTGCTGCACACCTCCGGCAAGGAAGTGACCAGCCGCATCAACGAGGCTATCGGAAGATTAGTGCAGACGGTTTACCACAGCTGTCCCTACATCGACGCAGCGATGGGCGAAGCAGACATCCGGAAGATGTTTAAGACCAGCAACCAGCTGTCACTGTCACTGGGAGATACCGGAGAATCCAATGTTCACGCACTGGATGATGTGCTGCAATTTGTGGCGGGCAATTCCCGGATGCACATGAAAACTTCTATGAAAACCATCAAGGATCGCTTTTATGAAAGCACCCTATGGCTTTTGTGGAAGATGACATCCATTGGCTGGTGGCACGTCTCTTTAAGCGTGGAGATCTGTCCTTTACGGTCAATGGTGAGAGCGTCAATCTGAACAACCGCTCCGAAGAAGAAATCATCGGCTATATCACGAAGAAGCAGTTCGTGGATAAGCTGCTGACGGAAGTGCGCGTGCGTGTACCGGAAAACCAGAAAAAGGCCGTCCGCACCGTGATGAAAGAGCTGTTCAAGGTGGCACCGCCTGCCGATGACGAAGATACCATCATGAAGAACTTCCGACATTACTGCGAGAATCGAAATCACCGAGATTGAGCGGCTGGAACCGAAATATGAAAATTATACCTATCCCGGAAAAGAACTTCTGAAAAGGGCAAAGAAGCGGCTTTTCCGCACTGGTGCAGATTCAGGCACCGCTGGAATTCTTTTAAGACCATATTTGACGAGCAGGACGATCTGATGGATTTTGGCGAGGACTATGAGCCTATCCGTGATTTCTTTGGCAGTGAGCAGCTGACCATCTTCACTCGTGCGCTGGATATGCTGAATATCTACGAGGACAGTAAGACCTACATCGTGGATGCAGAACTGGAAGACGTGGTGGCCAAGATGCGCACCATCGTCCGGATGGCGAAGCCCTACAAGGAAATTCCGAAGCTGCCGGAGCTGCGCGAGAAGTTTATGAACTGCTATATGCGCATTCTGGAAGAACAGGCAGAGCCGGTCAAAGATTCCATCAATCAGGATCGGAACCGTGTTTTTGAAGTGCTGAACACCAAGCCCTATAAGGATGCGAAGCTCAACCGTTATCTGGAACTGTTTAAGGAGATCATGGACGGTGCGGAGCACTGCAACAATGTTTCCACTCTGCGCAGTTATGCAGATAAGGCGGAGGCACTGAAGTTGCGCCTGCTCAATGAGATGAACGCAGAGGACATTCGCCTTGCGAAGGAGGCAGCGGCAAAGGCCGAGGCAGAGCGTAAGCGTCAGGAAGAAGAGGCGGAAAAGCGCGGCGAGACCGTGAAACCGGCAGAAAAGGTGGCAGAACCGCAGCCGGTATATAAGGTGCGCACCACGAAGAATGTTTCCATCAAGACGGTTGCCAAGACTGCATCGTGGCGGCTGGAGAGCAAGGATGATGTTGATAAATACCTTGCTGCATTGCGTGAAAAACCTGCTGAAAGAGATGGACGAAGATACAATCGTCAACATTGAACTATAAATAACAGGGGGATTGGCTCCATGAACAAGACAGCCATAAAGAATTTTGCGATTTGGGCGCGGAATAAGCTGATTGCAGATGTCAGCTATGATGCCCGCCTGATCGGTATTACGGAGGACGGCATTGCAAAGCCATTGCCGCAGAGCTCGGCGGTACTCAGTTCTTCGATATCGGCACCGCAGAACCGTATTCGATTTCCGGCGAGGCCGTGCATCAGCGTGACAAGCTGATAGAGGTTATTCAACAGAAGGAAAAGAATACCGACTACAAAACCGCATATCAGTATGTGATCGAGGAGGTTGCCTATACATGGTTCAACCGCCTGATCGCCATCCGTTTCATGGAGGTCAACGACTATCTGCCTTCCCATATCCGGGTGCTTTCTTCCGAGAGCGGAAAGCTGGAGCCGGATCTGGTCACAACGCCGTTTGACGCAGAGCTGCCCTTCACTGCGGAGGAAGAGGCTCAGATTTTTCAGCTAAAGCAGGACAACAAGCTGGACGAGCTGTTCCGCATCTTGTTCCTGAAGCAGTGCAACGCTCTGAACGATATTCTGCCGGCGCTGTTTGAAAAAAACGAAAGAACTACACCGAGCTGCTGCTCAGCCTGTCCGTTACCAATCAGGATGGTGTGATCTACCACTTTGATCCACGATATTCCCGGAGGATGATTTCAACATCGAGCGCGGTGGTCAGGTGGAGATCATCGGCTGGCTGTACCAGTATTACAACACCGAGCCGAAGGCCGCTGCCTTTTGCAAAGAACGGGAAGATCACCAAAGAGGAAATCCCTGCCGTGACCCAGCTGTTTCACCCCGGACTGGATCGTCCGTTACATGGTGGAGAAATAGCCTTGGCCGTTTGTGGGTGGAAGGACACCCGGATTGCGGCCTGGAAAGAAAACTGGAAATACTATCTGGAAGAAGCCCTGGCAGGAGCCGGAGGTACAGGCAATACTTTCGGAAATTCGTAAAGAGTACGCTGCCCTGAACCCGGAGGATATCAAGCTCATCGACCCCTGCATGGGTTCCGGTCATATTCTCGTATATGCCTTTTGATGTGCTGATGCAGATTTACGAGAGTGCCGGTTACAGCCAGCGTGATGCTGCAAAGAGCATTCTGGAACACAACGTTTACGGTCTGGACATTGATGATCGTGCCTATCAGCTGGCGTACTTTTGCCGTGATGATGAAAGCACGGCAGTACAATCGCCGTATCTTAAATGGTGAAAACACCTGCCATGTCTATGCCATTCAGGAGAGCAACAGTATCAACCGTGCGCACCTGAAATATTTTGGTGCGGGGATGGATGATATCAAGAAGAACGCCGCTAAGATGCAGCTGGAAGGTCTGCTGGACACCCTGACCGATGCCAAGGAATACGGCTCTATCCTGAATGTGGAGAGCTACAACTGGGATTTACTGCGCCGCTTTGTGGCAGCGGAGGATATCGACGGTCAGATCAGTATGGACAGCGTGGGCGTGGAGGAAACCGCCGAGCAGCTGAACTGGCTCATTGATATCGGTGAGACCATGGCGCAGAAATATTGGGTTACCTGCACGAATCCGCCGTATGCCGGAACCAGCAACCTGAGCGCCAACGTCAACAACTTTGTCAAAAAGAACTACCCCGATAGCAAGGCAGACTTGTTTGCTGTCTTTATTGAGCGTTGCCGCCAGATGACCGCCGACAACGGTTTTCAGGCTATGATAACACAACACAGCTGGATGTTCCTGTCCAGCTTTGAAAAAGCTGCGGGAAAAAGATGATGCTGACCGAAACCGTCAACATGGCACATCTGGGCGCAAAGAGCTTTGAAGAAATTGGCGGCAAGTGTGCAGACCACCTTTGTGCGCTGATGCAAAACCATGTGGATGGCTATAAAGGTACCTACTGCCGCCTGATTGAACCCACCTCTCAACAAGGAAAAGAAGCTGCTTTCTTTTCAAAAGAAGGCAGATTTAGTGTTTCACAGGAAAGCTTTGCAAAAATTCCGGAAAAGCCGTGTGCATATTGGGTAAGCGATAGCTTTTGTTGAAGCGTTTAACAATAAGCATTTAGGAGATATTGCATACCCAAAAACAGGATTTACAACAGGAAACAATGATGACTTTCTGCGTCTTTGGTTTGAAGTTTCCGAGAATAAAAATACAGAGCAGGTGGTTTTATTT
>BNJU01000069.1_pt1 | contig 95648 bp, 129 predicted proteins | sample 8539281 | NCBI WGS metagenome assembly BNJU01 (sample SAMD00202456, study PRJDB9452) | human saliva metagenome | isolation source: human saliva | place: Japan
CTACACGATTGATCCAGATGGCTCAGTGACCTTCACCCCAAACAAAGCAATTTGTAGGTAAACCAGATCCAGTTACTGTGAAACGTGTTGATAAGAATGGAACACCAGTAACTGCAACATATAGCCCAGAGTATACTAAGGTAACTCCGACTGGCACCACAGCGACTAGCACCGGTCCTCAGGGTGTTCCGCAAACGGGCACCCCAACCTTCCAAGGAGGCGATCCACTAGTTCCAATCGATGACACAGTAGAGCCAAGCTTCGACGACGGAAGCAAGGAAAAGACTATTCCAGGTCAAGGAACATACACGATTGCTCCAGATGGCGCAGTGACCTTTCACTCCAGACAAGCAATTTGTAGGTAAACCAGATTCAGTTACCGTTAAGAGAGTGGACAAGAATGGTACTCCAGTAACTGCGACATACAGTCCAGAGTTTGCCAAGGTAACTCCAACTGGTAAAGATGCTTCCTCTACAAATATCAAAGGCCATGTTCAAACTGGAAAACCTGTCTTCGAAGCAGGTGATCCACTGGTTCAATTGATGAGACGATTGCACCAAGTTTCGAAGACGGAAGCAAGGAAAAGAATATTCCGGGTCAGGGAACTTATACTATCGCACCAGATGGAACAGTCACTTTCACTCCAGATGCTGATTTCCTTGGTCAGGGTACTGGTGTAACTCTTGTCCGTCGTGATAAGAATGGCACCTCAGTGACGGCTCGCTATATTCCGACCGTGGTTGAACCATCAACTAGCAAGGACAGTGTATCTAGCGGCCGCAAGGGCCAAGCTCAAACGGGCACGCCAACCTTTTGAAGGGGCGATTGATCAGGCAGTAGCACCGACCTTTGCGGACGGTAGCACTGGAAAAATGGTTGTCCCAGGTGAAGGAACTTATCGTTTCACCATGTTGGGAGCAGTGACCTTTGTGCCGGAAGCCGACTTTTGTCGGAACTGCCAGTGGAGTCGTCGTGAAGCGTTCAGATATTTATGGCAATGCCGTGACGGCTACCTATACCCCAACTGTTTTGGGAAGCACTGCCACAGAAGATACCGGCAGCACCGGTCTCAAAGGCCAGCCGCAGACTGGTAAACCAATCTTTGAAGGCGATGTGGATCCAACTGTTCCGCCAACTTTCGAGGATGGGAAGCACTGAAAAAGGTTGTTCCAGGCCAAGGTACTACACGATTGCGCCAGATGGCACTGTAACCTTTGTACCAGAAACGGGCTTTGTCGGTCAAGCTGATGGTGTGACAGTGATTCGCAAAGACCGCAATGGTCAAACTATTTCAGCGGTTTACGTTCCAACTGTGACAGAAAATCCTGTTCAGCCAGAGCGGACGATTACACCTGCACCGCCATCACTTTCTAAGAGTGAGGGTGCAAAATCCTTCCTAAGACTGGTACAGAAGAAAACCTCATACTTTAGCAGCAAGCTTGCTTGCGGGAGTATCAGGTTTGGGACTGCTTGGCTTAGAGAATAGAAAGAAAAAGTCTGAAGACTAACATAGGCTTGAAGAAATTCCGTTAATAAACTAGAAGAATTTCGGAAAAGCTCAAAAATAGGTAGAACTTATGTTCTACCTGTTTTTAACAAAAATTGTTGGAATTAATAGAAAGAATAGAAAGCTTCAGCTAGCTAATGACCGTCCTGCTCCTAAGTCAGTTTGATAGTTAAAGAGGTAACTTTATATCTTCATGCTTTTATTTTTCTCTTCATCTGGTGTGACGCGCAAGGGTTTTCTGGCCCGTATAGGTGACAAATCCTGGCTTTCCACCGGTTGGTTTGTTGAGCTTTCTAGTCTCAATCATATCTACTTGGACCAGATTGGAGAGTCTGGCTTTGGAAAAATAGGCTGCTAACTCGGCAGCGTCTGTCTTGACTTCATCGCTAGGTTGGAGGTTGCCAGTAATCACCACATGACTACCTGGAATATCCTTGGCGTGAAACCAAAGCTCGTCCTTCTTGGCCATCTTAAACGTCAGCTCGTCATTTTGTAGATTATTTCGTCCAACTAGGATAATAGTTTGGCCATCTGTTGCCAAATATTTCTCCGGTTTCTGTCTTTTCTGGATTTTCTCTCTTTGGCGTCGGCGGATAAAGCCAGTCTGGATTAGTTCCTCCCGAATTTCTGCAATTTCAGTCAGGCTGGCCTGAGCAAGGGCAGTTTCCACGCTCTCTAGGTAGAGAATCGTAGTCCGAGTCTCCTCAATCAAGCTGGTCAGATGTTTGACGGCTTCCTTGAGCTTCTGGTAACGTTTGAAATAGCGCTGGGCATTTTGGTTGGGGGTTAGGGCCTTATCAAGCGAGATAATAATCTTCTCACCTGTATAGTAATTATCCAACTCAACCTGGTCCTGATCGTTAGGTACCTGATGGAGAAAGGTAGTTAAGAGCTCCCCTTTTTGACGGAATTCCTCTGCATTCTCCGTTGCTAGAAGTTCTTCCTCTTGCTTGACCAGCTTTTTTCGGTTCTTTTCCAACTCATTTTCTACTCGACGAATCAGTTCGCTAGCCTGCTGGTTGACTCGATCTCGCTCAGCCTTGTCCTTATAGAAAGTGTCCAAAAGCTCGGATAGCGTGGACATTTGGGTCTTACTGTCGGAAAATAGCAGAGCAGAGAAGGATTTTTCGGTCAGGCTAGGCTGAGTCGGACTAGCAAAAAATGCTCGGAAAGTTTTGAGCTTGTCAGCTGCCAGACGGCCACTGAGTTCAGTAGCTGTATCCCGCCCCAATCCCTGAAAAATTTGCTGCAAGCGTTTGGGCTCTAAGTCTTCAGTATGTAAGATTTCAAAGAGCTTTTCATCACCCACAGTGAAAGGATTGAGACTGCCAGTCTGAGGTGGTGCAACATAGTTGAGCCCGGCAGGATCGTTCGATAGCTATTTTGAGAAAATCCGACATGTTTGATGGCTTCAATAATCTTACCGCTAGCCTTGTCCAAGAGAATGATGTTGCTGTGCTTGCCCATGATTTCGATGACCAGAGTCACAGCCACGCTATCGCCGATTTCGTTCTTATTGGAGACGCTGATTTCCAAAATCCGATCATTCTCCACTTGCTGGATTGCTTCAATGACGGCTCCCTGCAGGTATTTGCGCATGACCATGATAAAGGTATTGGGAACAGCTGGATTTTCAAACGTGGTATCTGTCAGCTGGACGCGCCCAAAGACCGAGTGGGCTGATAGGAGCAGCTTGTGGCTTTTACGGTTGCTGCGAATCTGTAAAACCAGCTCCTGTTCAAAGGGCTGATTAATCTTCTGAATACGGCCGCCCAGCAATTCGCGGCGGAGCTCCTCTGTCATGTGGTGTAAAAAAAATCCGTCGAAAGACATGTTTTTCTCCTTGAAACTTGCTAAAGAAAATTATAACAAAAACCAAGCTAAAAAGCTTCTAAAGTCTCGCCAAAAAGCAATTTAATTTTTGTCTATAATTGCTTCTATAAACCAAATCCGAACATTTTATAAAAATTTTTCAAAAGGTCTTGACATCCTTTCAGGAAAAACTTAAAATATAGGAAATTAGAAAAGTAGTAAATGTATTTGTTTTTAGCGAGCTTGTGGTTGGTGGAAATGAGCAGCAAATCTTTACGAAATTGGGCTAATGGATAAAATGAATTTGAAACAATAAGAATTCGGTGGGCACACCTTACAGTGCAGCTTGTTTGATGACAAGACAGAGATATGGGAATACTAGCTATTTTCCATAATTGAGGTGGCACCGCGATTTACGCCCTCACACAGAATACCTGTGTGAGGTTTTTTGTTGCTTATTATAAAAAATAAGGAGAGTTACCTATGTTTAAACGATGGCGTCCCTAGGGATTGATAGAAAATATAAAACATAGAAATGGAGAAAAGAACATGAAAAACAAACGATTAGTAACTATCTTAGGCCTTTTGGCCGTTTTGGCAATCGGTGGGATTGTCTATTCCAGCTTGAACAGCAAAGGCAACACCACGAAGACTAACAGTGACAGTCAGACAGTCAAGGTAGGTGTGCTGCAGTATGTCAGCCACCCTTCGCTGGATTTGATTTACAAGGGGATTCAGGATGGTCTGGCTGAGGAAGGCTATAAGGGGGACAAGATTAAGATTGACTTTATGAATGCTGAGGGCGATCAGAGTAAGGTCTCTACTATGAGCAAGCAGCTAGTCTCCAATGACAATGATGTGCTGATTGGGATTGCGACTCCATCTGCTCAAGGACTAGCTGCAGCTACTAAGGACAAGCCTATTGTCATGGGAGCTATCACAGATCCAGTTGGAGCAAACCTAGTGAAAAATCTGGACAAGCCAGGGGGCAATATTACTGGTGTCTCTGACCGCAATCCAGCTAAGCAACAGCTAGAGCTGATTAAAAAATTGACCCCAGATGTCAAGACTATCGGTGCGCTCTACTCTAGCAGCGAAGACAACTCTAAAACTCAAGTGGAAGAGTTCAAAAAATTAGCTGAAGAGGCAGGCTACAAGGTAGAGGAATACTCTGTTCCTTCAACCAATGAAATTGCTTCAACCATGAATGTCATGACTGGCAAGGTTGATGCTATATGGATTCCAATTGACAATACCATTGCATCAGCTTTTGCGACAGTTGTGTCCAGCAATAAAGAAGCTAAGAAGCCGATTTATCCAAGTGCGACAGCCATGGTAGAAGAAGGAGGCCTTGCCTCTGTCGTTGTAGACCAGTATGACCTAGGTGTTGCGACTGGAAAAATGGCAGCTAAAGTTCTTAAAGGTGCCAAACCTGCTGACACTGCAGTAGATATTTTCGATACAGGTAAATCTGTAATCAATACCAAAAATGCCAAAGAGCTTGGCATTACTGTACCAGAAGATGTTTTGAAAAGAAGCAGGTCAGGTTATTAAATAGAAAGAAGGAAGCCTGTTGCTTGACAGGGTTTCTTTTTCTCGATCGTCTCTTCTTGTAAAACCTTTCTCGCAGTTGTATAATAGAATTGGCTCAAGTGAATGGGAAGAGCAAATGAAGTGCAGTTTGCTCCAGTAGATTTTACGAAGAGATAGAAGCGGAAAGGGAGTTAGTCAAGAAAGAATGGAAGAAGATATTCAAAAACCGCTATATGGGATCGGTCAAGGTTGGCCCCAAGGGGCAGATTGTTATTCCCAAAAGAAGTGAGAGATATGTTTGAAATTCAACCTGGGATGCTCTGGTCCTCTTTGCAGATGCCCAGCAAGGCATTGCTATCCAGCGATATGAGCTCTACGAAGATTTATTTAATCAGACTTTCAAAGGAGACAAAAGTTCAAAAAGTGATTTATAAATTTGAGATCTGCTTGAGCAGGTCTTTTTCTTTTGCTTTTATTTGCTACTACTAATGAATGGGTGTATAATAAGTATAAAAGTTATACAACTTATACCTATCTCTTTCGAGATTGAGTTAAAATAGCTCAGTTTTTAGCTAAATGAGAAAGTTTTGACTAGCTTTAGATGTCAAAGTCATATCTTTAAATTACATTTCGTTTTTTATTTCCTCATATCTGATGAAAGGAGATGTCCTTATGTATGCAGTTGAGATGCAAGCTTTGACCAAGCAATACGGCTCAAAGACGGTTGTTGATGGTTTGAATCTAAAAATTGAAGAGGGTGAATTTTTTGCCATGCTGGGCTCTAATGGTGCGGGAAAGACAACAACGATTAAGATGCTGTCCTGTCTAGTTGAGCCGACAGCAGGAGATGCCCTAATGCTAGGCTATAGCATTCGCAAGGAGGAAGATGCTGTCAAGGAAGTGATTAATGTTTCGCCTCAGGAAACAGCTGTTGCTCCCAAGCTGACAGTCAGGGAAAATCTGGAGATGATTGCTCGTTTATATGGATTTTCTAATGAAGAAGCGGTGCAAAAGACAGAGCATCTGATGGAGACATTTGACCTGACGGATAGGCAGCATGAACGGGCCAAGTCCCTGTCAGGTGGCTGGCAGCGCAAGCTCAGTATTGCAATGGCTCTAATCAGTCAGCCCAAGATTTTGTTTCTGGACGAACCGACCTTGGGGCTGGATGTACGTGCTAGAAGGGAGTTATGGAAGAATATTGAGCAACTAAAGGGAGAAGTTACAGTGATTCTGACCACCCATTATCTAGAAGAAGCTGAGGCTTTGGCCGATCGACTTTGCATTATGGATAAGGGAGTGGTGCAGATTTTGGGGACAGCCGAGGAAATTATCCAAGCTTCCGGCAAGAAGGATTTTGAAGAGGCCTTTTTGTCCTATACGGAAGGAGGGGAATTAGCATGAGAGCCTTCATTTTTGCAAAGCGTAATTTCAAAGAAATCATGCGTGATTATGTCAACAGTCTGATGGGAATTGCTTTTCGGTCTTTCTGATTATTGCCCTGTCCTTGATGAAGCAGAGTCTCAAAGGGATGCCAGCTATATTTTCCATTGAAAATTTTGCTCCAAGTATGATGGTGTTTGGTGCTTCCTGGCTAACTATTTTTGTTGGCAGTTTAATGGCTACGGATCGCAATAGCTCTTTTCTCATGCGTCTCCTATCTACACCGCTTAGAAGCGTGGATTATATCTTAGGGTATTCGATTCCAGTTCTGCCTCTGGCTCTTTTACAGGGCATAGCTAGTTTTGCAACTGCAATGATTTTTGGCTTATCCTTAAATCTGGGAACTTTTTACGCCCTCTTGGTTTTGATTCCAGTAGCTCTGCTCTTTATTTCGTTGGGCTTGCTTTTAGGCTCAGCCTTCTCTAGCAGTAATGCAGTTAGTGGTTTTGGAACTATTCTTGTCAATGCCACGGTTTTTCTCAGTGGAGCAGTGCTTCCGATTGAGATGATAGGAGGTGGTTTTGAAGCATTTTGCAATGCTTTGCCATTTGCCCATGCAGCCAAGGCTGTTCAGTTGGCATTGGCTCAAGATTTGAGTTCACTTTTGCCTCATCTGTTTTGGGTTTTGCTTTATGCTTTCCTATTCTTTATCCCTTCTGTCTGGATTTTCAAAAAGAGGATGAAAGGGTAGAGGTTTAGTTCAATCTAGAATTCAGCTGGATTAGCTTGCGAAATATTTAGAAATCTGTTAGAATGAAATATAACTAAATAGCAATCCGCAAGACCAGTAACCTAGGGGAAGTTTAACAGGGAGGGGAGCCATCGACTGAAAGCTCTCTAGATGAAAGCTAGGCGAATTCACTTGCTCTAGGATTGATAAGTAAGGTCTGGCTTGCCAGATAAAAAACGGATGGTACCGCGTGTCAACGCTCCGCTTATGGAGATTGGCGCGCTTTTTATTTTGGAGGGAAAATGTCAAAAACGATTGAAGAACAACTGAAAAAGCCTGCGTGAAGAGACTCTAGCTTCTCTCAAGCAGCTCAAGGCTGAGAATCAAAAGGAACTGCAGGACTTGCGTGTAGCTGTCTTGGGTAAGAAGGGTTCGCTGACTGAAGTCCTGAAAGGGATGAAGGATATTTCAGCTGAAATGCGGCCGATTATCGGTAAGCACGTCAATGAAGCGCGTGATATTCTGACAGCAGCCTTTGAAAAGACTGCTCAAGAGATGGAAGAGCAATTAGTAGCTCTGAAACTGGCTGAGGAATCCTTGGATGTGACCCTGCCAGGCCGTCAAATTCCGGTTGGGAACCGTCATATTCTTAGCCAGACTAGTGAAGAAATTGAAGATATCTTCATCGGGATGGGCTATCAGGTCGTGGACGGCTTTGAAGTGGAAAAGGACTATTACAACTTTGAGCGGATGAATCTGCCTAAGGATCAGCCAGCACGGGATATGCAGGACACTTTCTACATTACAGAGGAGATTCTGCTCAGAACCCACACTAGTCCAGTACAGGCGCGAGCTATGGATGCCCATGACTTTTCTAAAGGGCCACTCAAGATGATCTCACCAGGGCGCGTTTTCCGCCGGGATACCGATGATGCGACTCACTCCCACCAGTTCCATCAGATTGAAGGCTTGGTGGTTGGAGAAAATATTTCCATGGCAAACTTGCAAGGAACGCTGCAGCTGATTGTACAGAAGATGTTTGGCCAAGACCGCAGTATCCGTCTGCGTCCGTCATACTTCCCATTCACAGAGCCGTCTGTTGAAGTGGATGTTTCCTGCTTTAAGTGTGGTGGTGCAGGCTGTAATGTCTGCAAGAAGACCGGCTGGATTGAGATTATGGGAGCGGGCATGGTGCATCCGCGCGTGTTGGAAATGAGCGGCATTGATGCAGAGAAATACTCTGGATTTGCCTTTGGTCTTGGCCAAGAGCGGGTAGCTATGCTCCGCTACGGTATTAACGACATTCGTGGATTCTACCAAGGAGATATTCGTTTTTCTCAGCAGTTTAAGTAGAAACCTGTATTCATAAATGCAGCTTTTCTGAGAAAGGAGTGCAGTATGCTAGTCAGAGTCAAAAAAGAAGAAGCGAGCCTCCTGCGGGAGTTGGAGGTCGTGACCTATCAAGAAACCTTTGGTCCTTTTATCAAGGAAGCTGATATGGCTCATTATTTTGACAATGAGCTGTCGCTTGCAACTATCGAAAAGGAGCTGGAAGATCCTGAGTCAGAGACTTATTTTGTTGTCAAAGAGGGTGAAATTGCTGGTTTTCTCAAGTTTAACTGGGGACAGGCTCAAACGGAGCAAGAACAGCCACAGGCCTTTGAGGTTCAGCGAATCTATGTGTTGAAAGCCTATCATGGTCAAGGCTTGGGCAAGGAAATGTTTGAATTTGCCTTGGAAGAAGCCGAGAAACGAGGCTTTGACTGGGTCTGGCTGGGCGTCTGGGAAAAGAATTTTAGAGCTCAAGATTTTTACTTCAAATACGGCTTTGAAAAATTCAGCCAGCACGACTATATCACTGGCGAGACAGTAGATACCGACTGGCTGCTGCGCAAGAAATTGAAATAAACAAGAAAATTTAAAGAGAGGAAATGATACGACCTAAAAGCTTTAAACTTAGATGATTTGTTGCTGAAATCAGGATTTCAGACAAATCCCTGAAATTTAGTTGGTCAAGTTCCTCAGCGATAGAATAGAGAAAGGAGTGCAGTATGCTAGTCAGAGTCAAAAAAGAAGAGGCGAACCTCCTGAGGAGATGTGGAAGTTCAAACTTATCAAGAGACCTTTGGCCCCTTTTTCGGTGATGAGGACTTGGCTCATTATTTTGACAGTGAGCTGTCACTTGCAACTATCGAAAAGGAACTGGCAAATCCTGAGTCAGAGACTTATTTTGTTGTCAAAGACGGTGAAATTGCTGGTTTTCTCAAGTTTAACTGAGGGACAGGCTCAGACAGAGCAGGAATTGTTTGATGCTTTTTGAAGTTCAGCGAATCTATGTCTTGAAAAGCCCTATCATGGTCAGGGGTTTGGGTAAGATATTGTTTGAGTTTGCTTTGGAAGAAGCCAAAAACGAGGTTTTGACTGGGTCTGGCTGGGCGTCTGGGAGAAAGAACTTTTAGAGCTCAGGAATTTTACTCTAAATACGGTTTTGAAAAGTTTGGTCGGCATGATTATATCACTGGTGATAGAGTAGATGCAGGCTGGCTGCTGCGCAAGAAATTAAAATAAACGAGAAAATTTAGAGAGAGGAAATGATACGACCTAAAAGTTTAAATTTAGATGATTTGGTCATTCAGATTCCTCAGCGATAGAATAGAGAAAGGAATTGAACTTGGGCTAAAAACTCGGAAAAAAGATAGATTTGCGAGCATTCATCGATGCTTGGGTAATCTCCTATTTTTCAGTTGTTTTTGACGCCCTATAGTATCTTAAATATGCTAGTAAGTTATAAGTGGTTAAAAGAGTTAGTAGACATTGATGTGGCGAGCGCTGAGCTGGCTGAGAAAATGTCAACGACAGGAATTGAAGTGGAAGGTGTGACATCACCAGCTGCTGGCCTGTCGAAAATTGTTGTTGGTGAGGTGGTATCGTGTGAGGATGTTCCAGATACCCACCTGCATGTCTGTCAAGTCAATGTCGGAGAAGAGGAGAACCGTCAGATTGTCTGTGGTGCTCCAAATGTTCGTGCAGGCATCAAGGTCATGGTGGCTCTGCCGGGTGCTCGCATTGCGGACAATTATAAGATTAAAAAAGGGAAAATCCGTGGCTTGGAGTCATTGGGCATGATTTGCTCTCTCGGTGAGCTGGGCATTTCTGATTCTGTCGTGCCAAAGGAATTTGCGGATGGCATTCAAATCCTGCCTGAAGAAGCAGTGCCGGGTGAGGAAGTCTTCTCTTATCTGGACCTGGACGATGAGATTATCGAGCTTTCTATCACGCCAAACCGGGCAGATGCTCTGTCTATGCGTGGGGTGGCTCATGAAGTGGCTGCCATCTATGACAGGTCAGTACAGTTCAAAGATTTTCCGCTGGTGGAAAATGAAAAGCAGGCAGATGACAGCCTTTCAGTAGTCCTTGAGACAGAAAGCCCCTTATTACGCAGCTCGTATCTTGGAAAATGTGACCATTGCTCCAAGTCCTCAGTGGCTGCAAAATCTCCTCATGAACGAAGGAATCCGTCCGATTAACAATGTAGTGGACGTGACCAACTACATCCTGCTCTACTTTGGTCAGCCCATGCATGCCTTTGATTTGGATACGTTTGAGGGTGACCAGATTGTTGTACGGGAAGCGCGTGCTGGTGAAAAACTGGTAACGCTGGACGGTGAAGAGCGGGAGCTGGAAGTCAGCGACCTAGTCATTACTGTGGCGGATAAGCCAGTGGCCCTTGCAGGTGTCATGGGCGGAGCAGCGACTGAAATTTCTGGTAAGTCCACTCGTGTTGTTCTGGAGGCGGCTGTTTTTGATGGTAAATCAATCCGCAAGACCAGCAGTCGCCTTAACCTTCGCTCAGAATCATCTTCCCGCTTTGAAAAAGGCATCAATGTGGCAACGGTTAATGAGGCTCTGGACGCAGCAGCAAGTATGATTGCGGACTTGGCAGGAGCGACTGTTCAGGCTGGTATTGTGTCCTCTGGTAGCTTAGACACTAGTGATGTAGAAGTGGTGTCTAGTCTCGCGGATGTCAACCGAGTTTTGGGAACAGACTTGCTTTATACAGATATTGTGGATGTCTTCCGCAGACTTGGTTTTGGCTTGTCAGGAAATACAGAACAGTTCACTGTCAGTGTCCCTCGCCGTCGCTGGGATATTGCAATCGAAGCAGATCTCTATGAGGAAATTGCCCGCATTTACGGCTATGACAAATTGCCAGCTAGCCTACCCAAAGATGACGGGACTGCTGGTGAATTGACTGCAACGCAGCAACTGCGCCGTCAAGTACGGGCCTTAGCAGAGGGAGCTGGACTGACAGAAATCATCACCTATGCTTTGACGACGCCAGAAAAGGCGATTGAGTTCACTCTAAATCCTAGTAACCTGACTGAGCTCATGTGGCCGATGACAGTGGAGCGCTCTGTTCTTCGTCAGAACATGGTTTCTGGCATTTTGGACTCCCTGGCCTACAATGTAGCTCGTAAAAATAAGAATCTAACCCTCTATGAGATTGGAAAGGTCTTTGAGCAGACTGGCAATCCTAAGGAAGAACTACCAAATGAAATCAATAGCTTTGCCTTTGCTTTGACAGGTCTGGTTAATGAAAAAGACTTCCAGACCAAGCCAGTAGCAGTTGATTTCTTCTACGCTAAGGGTGTAGTTGAAGCACTCTTTGCTAAGTTGGGCTTGACAGCTGAATACGCGGCTAGCAACCAGATTAAGAGTTTGCATCCTGGTCGGACTGCTTTAATCTCTATCAATGGCCAGCCTGTCGGCTTTGTCGGCCAAGTCCATCCTGCGACAGCCAAGGCTTACGATATTCCTGAAACTTATGTGGCTGAGCTCAATCTGTCGGCTATCGAAGAGCAGCTCCAGCCAACACAGCCTTTTACAGAAATCACTAAATTCCCAGCTGTCAGCCGGGATGTGGCACTCTTGCTCAAGGCTGAAATCACTCACCAAGAGGTCCTTGATGCAATCCAAGCAGCTGGTGTCAAGCGCTTGACCGATATTAAGCTCTTTGATATCTTCTCTGGTGACAAGTTGGGTGTCGGCCTCAAATCCATGGCCTACAGCCTGACTTTCCAAAATCCAGAATCTAGCCTGACCGACGAAGAAGTGGCTAAATATATGGAAAAAATCGAAAAATCCCTGACCGAAAAACTCGGCGCAGAGGTACGCTAATGAACTATTCCCCAGTCATGTGATTGGGGATTTTTGATTCATACTCTTCTAGAACCTATTCAAATCATAGTTGATTTGCTTTCTATCTTACTAGGATGCGAGCAATGATGTAGACGAAACGGGAAGTATTCAAAATTGAAAATCAGTAGGAAAAGTAATCATGGAAAATTCAAACCAAATCTCCCAATGTCAGACTCTTTGGGCTAGAAATAAATATCTGGTTCTCAGTCATTCCAGTAAGATCTATCTGGAAATCCGCCAATATCTAAAAAGCGACTCGGTGGAAGCGGCACATGTTCAAGGCTTGATTGAGCAGGCGGTTGCCCTACCAGAAAACCGAGGTCAGGTCAGCAATGCCTTTCAGCATGTTTGGGGCTATTTTAAGAAAAAAGCCAGTACGACTGAAAAAGAAGATTTTATGCATCTTTTGCTTCGTTACCAATCCGGTCAGGCTGAGCAGAAAGACTTGGTAAGAGCTGTAAGGAACCTGCTAGTCAAGTATCCCAATCCTTATCTGAAGCAGTCGACCTTGATATTTGAGGATGAGGCATGAGGAACTGAAATTAAGGTGAGAGAATAAGCTTGCTTGTCTAGTAGTTTTGAGGGGTATAGATGATAAGAATAATTTGTTAGGCTTATTAACAATATTATTTTGACTGCTTTTGATAAAGGCTTTACCTCGAGCAAAACATGTCTTTAAGGTATGATTGGAGAAATAATGTTTTTTTACTTATCAGGAAATAAATTATATTATAAAGTGATTGGTCAAGGAAAGCCAGTTTTGGCAATTCATGGTTTAGGGCTGTTCATCTGAATTGATGGAAGGATGTTTGGAACCTATTTTTGAGAAACATGCTGGCTATAAAAGGATTTATTTAGATTTGCCTGGCATGGGTAGGTCTGATGCCGATCCTGCTTTTTGCAAGTGCGGATGCGATTTTAGAGATGCTCTTGAACTTTATAGAGACTGTAATCAGCGAACAAACTTTTCTCTTAGCTGGAGAGTCTTATGGCGGCTATCTTGCTCGAGAATTTTTGGCTAAGAAAAGGTCAGAGATTGATGGTTTGTTGCTTATTTGTCCAGTAGTTGTACCCAATCCGCAAGAAAGAATTCTTCCGAAAGACAGCCTGCTAATTAGAGAGGTGGGTTTTGATATAGCAGGCAAAAGCGAAGATTTCGTTGATTTAGCGATTTTACAGACTAAAGAAACTTATCAACGGTTTGAAAAAAAGAAATCCTAGCAGGATTCAGATGATGAATGCTCCTTTGTCCAAAAAGTTGCAAAGAAAACTATGCTATTTCGTTTGAAGTGGATCAAGAGATACAGGAAAAGGGCTACGATAAGCCCAGCCTTTTTATAGCAGGGAAGCAGGACCAAGTGGTGGGCTTCCAGCAGTTAGCCCAACTGTCTCACTATTTTCCAAGGGCAACCTATGCTGTGATGGATCTTGCTGGCCACAATGCACAGATAGATCAAGAGGCTCTCTTTACGGCCTTGGTTGAAAATTGGCTCAAGCGAATTGAACTTTCCTGATACTCCAAGATTTGATATGTTGAACAGATGCAGATGAAACTGGAGTTCATCAAAGAAATCTAATTCAGCCCCAAATTGATTTTTAAAATCATAGAAAAAGCGGTATAACCGCTTTTTTGCTATTATCCCCAGAATTTCTGGGCGATTTCTTGGCCTTGTTTGATTTTGGCCCATTGTTGCTCAATGGTGAGTTCGTTTCCAGAGTCACAAGAGGCGAAGCCGCATTGGTGGGAGAGCAGGAGACGCTCTTTCGGTAGAACGGTTGCTGCTTTCTCGAGCAGGTCTAAGACACGCTTTTCATCATCCAAGCCTGTCGTCTTACTGGAAAGCAGTCCTAAAACAACTTCCGCATCCTTGTCCTTCAAAGCTGCTAGGGCTGATACATCACCAGCTACATCGCTGTCCCACTCTAGGAAGTAGCGGTCATAGTGTTGGTTGCGCAGGAATTTTTCCGCGATAGCTTCGTAGGTACCCTCGGCAGCAGAGCGGCTTTCGTAGTTACCACGGCAGTTGTGGGTCCAGACAGTCAGTCCTAGCTCATGGGCGTAGTCTACGACTTCGTTATTAATAGCGACAAACTCGTCTGCTAAGTCAGCTAGACTAGCATTGCCCTCCGCAAAGAAGCTGGCAGGATTGGACTCGTCAAAAAGCTCCCAGAGACAGTCGTCAAACTGGATAATCTGTCCGCCAGCAGCCTTATAGTCGTCCAAAAATTCCTTGTAGGCCTGAATCAAGCCTTTTTTCAAATCTTCATTGGTCTCATAAACTTGTCCTGGTCCCGCCAAGCGGTCAAAGACAGCTAACTCAGTATAAGCATGGGCAGGTCCCCAGACAGTCAGCTTGGTATCTTCACCAGCAGCTTCTTCCTTGACTAGCTTATAAATCTCGATAAAGTGATGGTTTTTACCAGAGAGTGGTGCTGTGATGCGGATACCAATATCTTTCCGAGTCTCATATTGCCCACCGTCGTGGTCCTTGAAGGTATAGCCGTGGTCAGCAATGTAGCGCTCGATTCCCTTAAATCCCCAGACAAAGTCCAGATGCCACATGGACTTGGAGTATTCTCCATCCGTCAGGATGTCAATTCCCGTTGCCTTTTGCTCAGCAACAATCTCCTTGATGTCAGCTGTCTCCGTCTCATGGTAGCCTGGGAAGCTGTCGTAGAAGGGGTATTGAATATCATCGCGGTGCTCAATTTCTGTCTTATACTGGCGGAGATTTTCTGGGCGCAGAAGTGATCCAACCAGTTGAAATTTTGATTTTGTCATAAGATTTCTCACTTTCATTAGGGATTATGGTCTATTGTATCGAAAATTTCTCGGCAAATAAAATAGTTAATTCTGCTGGTAGGGTATATCCGAAAACTATTGCTAGCGCTTAAGGTGTATTTTCCTTATAATAAAAACTGCTTTTTCTTGACAAATGAAACAGACAAAGTGTAGAATATAAGTATAAACTACAAATGTAGAAAAAGGAGAAAGCGATATGACTATTACAAAAAAGCCTTTATCGAATTCTATCTCTGACAGCAGCAGTCCTATTAGCTGCCTGCTCAGGCAATACCAACCAAGGAGGAATACTAGTTCATCACAAAATATACAAGGCCAAACATCACAATCTGCGCAAAATCAGACTTCGCAGTCATCAGCTACATCTTCCTCTAATCAGCCTTCGTCATCATCAAATGCAGGGGCAGGCTACAAGTCTAGATGGGCGCTACCAAGCAACCGACCATGATGGTGACCAGCATGTCCTAGAAATCAATGGTACGACTGGTACTTGGACTGAGACCGAGGTTGATGGCAGTAAGGAAATCAAGCAAGTACAAGTAGATAGTGCTAACCAAAGACTAATTGTCGGTGATGATGTCAAAAGTTACCGCCAAAATGGCAATCAGCTGATTGTGGACGAATTGGATGATGATCCAGACACTCTGACCTTTACCAAGCAGTAAAGCGCTTCTCATTCTGCTCAGGACAACAGGATGAGCAGTGAGGGAATCGGATGCTAAACGTAGAGAAAAAGAAACAAGACTAGTTTCAGTATTTAAACTGAAGCTTATGCTTGTTTCTTTTTATTTTCATACTCTTATGGATAAGCTGAAGAGGGACAGTAGTTCAGTTGTTTTCTAGCGGAACAAAGACTTGTCTACGATTATCTATGATACCGTCTAGGCACAGAGCGATGCTGATACCAGCTTCTAATAGCAGGGTTGTATTGTTGAGAAGATTATAGGTCGCGACGATTCAGTAGTCAAAATCAGAAAGAAGCTTATTTAAAGCAACAATTCTTATGGTTTAGCGTTTTAAATAAAAGTTTAAAATGATATAATAATGGTACATTTAATGTTTATTCTTAACTATTAATTTCAAGAAATGAGGATAAGGTGACTGAAAAAAATTATAAAGTCCAAACATAGGGTGCAAAAACATGGTGAAGTGTTTACACCATCATGGATGAGTTCAAAAAGATGCTGGATACCCCAGGAATAAGAGAAGCGACAGAAGATATTTTTGCGACTTTTTCTAGAGCCGTCAGCAGGTGATGGAAATTTTTAGAGGCAATACTTGAACAGAAAGCTCTCTGCTGTAACTAGGAATTATGACAATAAAAATTGGAAAACTAAATCTTTATTCGCTTTATCATCAATTTATGGAATTGAATATCTTGAAGATAATCTTAGAGTTGCTAGAGCAAGAATGTTTTTGCATTATCTTGATTGGATTGAGGAAGCATTTGGAGAAAAGATTGAGTAGCAAAGTGATTTATATAAATCAGCCCGTTGCTAATTACTAAAAAAATATTGTAAGAGGAATACATTAACAAAGAGACATCCTGATACAGACGAGCCTATCATGTTTTAATGAGTGGAAACGAATAAAGGGTTATCTAGTTTAGTTGAAAAAAATTCCTTTTGCATTTGCTGAATTATTTGGTGAGGATATAGCTGATAACGGAAAAGTAGCTGAAGGACAACTAAGCTTATTTGAACTCACGGAAGAAAACATGCAAAATAAAGAAAATCCGTCAAGTAAGGATTAAAAAAGTTTATACCTTGGGAGAATAGAATTTTATGATGTCAAATTTCAATTTTTTAAAAAGTAGATTTAGATACAGCGGAACTTTTTCAACCATCAATATGGCGGAGCTAAATTATACTCAAGGAGACTATGAAGGTGTACTAACTAAAAGTTCGGAAGGTTGCCGAGAATACAGCAACTCTGTTTGCTGACAGAGTATATATTGAGTTACCTAAGTATTCAACATTTCACGAAAAGATTATTAATTATAAAACAAAGGATCGGGGATAAAGAGAATTGTTGATGCTTTTTGAAATTAAAGGTCACGGTAATAATTCTGCTCTAAATTAAATCCGAAAGATGCCACCAAAGAAAAATGCGCTAAAATCATTAGAGCTAGTTTATATGATTTTAGTTTGGTTTGTAACAGAATATGTTGACGATAGATTAAAGTTCAACTGTATGATAAGTATTTAGAACCAAAAAGCTCAAGAAAGATACAAGACTGCGGAGCGTAAATTCATTTACGTACAAACTGTAGATAATAAATCTGGGCTATTCCCAGCTTATGAAGGTGCTCAAAAAGTTGGTGAGGGAACTGTGTCATCTGATGATGTCGAAGCAGACTGGACTCCAAATAGCGAATTTTTACGTGCGATTGCACCCAAACGAATCAAACAATACATGACAACCTCTGGTCTTCCTTTTGAGCTTGGATGGGTTGAACTAGCATATAGAAAATCAACAAAGTCCTGGTTTCATGATCATGAAGTTCACGAAGTATTGAGACGTTCAGGCATAGGTCATCCAAAGGAATTAGAGGGAAATGAGTGGTTTGAAACTGATTTAGAGACAGCAAAAAAAGCTATTAAGGCAGTCAAGGATGGGCGGTCATTTATCAGTGACACTCAGGCTGAATATAAAGCTGAAAAAGTTAAAATTACACTTCGTCCTGAACAGGATGCTGCTGTTAAGCAAACAAAAAAGACTTATAAGAAAAAAGACCGTATGCTTTGGAATGCCAAAATGCGTTTTGGTAAAACATTAACCTCTTTGGAGCTTATTAAACAAGAGAGCTTTCAACGTGTCCTAATCATGACTCATAGACCTGTTGTTAACAAATCTTGGTTCGATGATTTTTAAAAAGATGGACTTAGCTGAAGATGGTTATTTGTATGGCTCGGTTGATAGGGGAGAAAAACTTTCAACTCTAAAAAAAGGAGACAATCCATTTATCTATTTTGCTTCTATTCAACTCCTTCGTTACAATGGAACTCAAGTAAATCTTCCAGAGTTCGCTGATATAGACTGGGATTTAATCATTATAGATGAAGCACACGAGGGAACTCAGACTGAACTTAGCGATGTAGTTATGAAAGCTTTGGTAAAAGAAAATCATACCAAAATTTTAGAACTATCTGGCACTCCTTTTAACATTCTAGATCAATTTGATCCTGAGCAAGTCTATACATGGGACTATGTCATGGAGCAACAAGCCAAGCTTAAATGGGAGTTAGAGAAACCAGATCGACCGAATCCATACGAGCAGCTCCCAAGAAGTACTTATGTACACCTTTTGATATGAAACAAAGAGAAAAAAATTTACGGATGAGAACAAGTCATTCAATTTCCGTGAATTTTTTTAGAGTGAATAAACAAAAATGAACTTGTCTATAAAGCAGAAGTTAAACAGTTTTTTGGATAATATTACGAATCCAGACAGTGAGACTAATTATCCATTTTCAACAAAAGAGTATCGTGAAGAACTCCGTCACACCCTCTGGCTCATGCCTGGTGTTAAAAAAGCTAATGCATTTGAAAAACTTTTTAAAAACATTCAGTATTTGGAGTGGATTATCAGATTGTCAATGTAGTCAGAAATGATAAAAGCGATAATGTTTTAGATAGTTCTGATGATGATCTTTCAAAAGTTAATAACGCAATAACAGATGATCGATCGAAGACAAAAACGATTACTTTAACTGTTCGCAAATTAACAACGGGTATCAGCGTTCCAGAATGGACAGCAGTCATGTTTCTTTTCCAATACAAGTAGTTCTATGAATTATTTACAGGCTGCTTTTCGTGCGCAGACACCCTTCTCACATGAAAAATTAGGGATGAAGAAGCGTTGTTACATCTTTGATTTTGCTCCTGACCGTGCTTTGACAGTAATGGCTGAAAGTGCTCAGATAAATTCTGGTGTAGGGAAGAAAAATACTCAGCAACAGAAACAAGCAATGTCAAATCTGCTGAACTTTTTACCAATATTGGGCAAAGGTGATAATGGTATGCAACCCTTTGATGTTGATCGTATGCTAACGCAGATAAAGAAAGTTTATGCCGAAAAAAAGCTGTTCGCTCAGGCTTTGAAGATGACAGTCTTTACAATGACTACCTCTTAACACTAACTTCTGATGATGCTGAACGTTTTAATGAATTAAGTGCTATCGTTGGTAAAACGCAAAAAAACAAAAAAACGCCTACCAAGGTGACAGTTAATAAAAAAATGGTTTAACTAATGAAGAGTATGATAAGGCAGAACGTGGTAAGAAAAAACCTCCTCGTGAGCGTAGTCAAGAGGAAAAAGAGGCATTAGAGAAACTCAAAGAGGCTCGTAAACAACAAAAAACTTTGATTTCTATCTTACGTGGAGTATCTATTCGTATTCCAATGATGATTTATGGAATGGATGTTGATTTAAGTAAAGATATCACTATCGAAGACTTTATCAAAGAAGTCGATGATGAATCTTGGAAAGAATTCATGCCTTCTGGATTCACTAAAGGCATGTTTAAGGAAATCATTAAGTATTATGATGCAGAGGTCTTTATTGAAGCAGGTAGAATCATTCGTCAACGAGCTAAATCTTTTGATAGTCTTGATTTTATTGAACGTGCAGAAGAAATTGCCACTTTATTTAGTAGCTTTAAAAACCCCGATAAGGAAACTGTGTTGACTCCATGGCGTGTGGTCAATATGCAAATTGCTAAAGGTATTGGTGGACTTAATTTCTATGATGATAATTTCGAATCAATGACGGATGGAGCTAAGCCTAATCTTCATTGGACAGAAACAGAAGTTGCGGGTAGTGTTTACCATCCAGATACTAAAATCATTGATATTAATGCTAAGACAGGCCTATACCCTTTGCATGCTGCTATAAGTCTCTATTATCAATATGTACAGAATAATGATGATAATCGCTTTGATGCAGATGGCGTCTATCGTGGAATCTTAGAGAATAATATCTATGCTATTGCAAAAACACCGATGGCTAAGACTATCACAGAACGAACTTTGACGGGCTATAAAAGTATAAAACTAATGTAGCCTATATTGAAAACTTTTCAAATACTTTAAAATCAAGTATTGAAGAAGGAAAAAAACAAGTGAGGAGGCTTTTGAAAAAGTGAAATTTGATGTAGTGATTGGAAACCCTCCTTATCAGGAGTCGGATAATAAATCTGGTAATGGAAGTGCTACGCCGTTGTATGATAAATTTATAGAACTTTCGATTAGTATTAAACCTAAGTATATTACTTTAATCACACCTAGTGTTTTGGTTCTTGGGTGGGAAAAGGCTTGAGATAATTTTAGAAGAAAAATGTTAGAAGATATCCATGTCAAATCTTTTCATAATTATGTCACACCAAGTGATGTTTTTCAAAATGTAAGTTTAAGAGGAGGGTTAACTTTTTTTGTTTGGGATAGTAATTTTAACAATACCAAATATCACATTCATACAGAGACTATAAAAATAATGAAATTGTAGATAATTCAAATAGACCATACCGGTTTACTTGATTTGGATTTGTTTATCTCTGATAGTAGAGCTTATACATTTTTACAGAATTTATTGGATAAAAATTTATTGATTTGGATTTTGAGAATAAGAAATTAATGTTATATAGCTTTTGTTTCAGAAAAGAAATCCTTTTGGAATTGCGACAACGATGAAGGATTTTGCTGAAGAAAGTGATAATAATGATGTAAAAATCTATGCAAGTAAAGGACGTGAGGGACTTTGTACCTAGCTCTACTATTAATAGAAATAGAGAATTAGTTGACTCCTATAAAGTTTTTAACAGCATTCATAAAATAATATTGGAACAGACTTGCCGGATGATAATTTGAATACAATTATTTCGGAACCTAATAGCGCTTACTAGAAACGTATCTGGTTATTGGGGGAATCTTGAATTAACTAGAATACCGCTAATAATTTGTCAAAATATCTAAAAACAAAGTTTGTTCGTTTATTGATTATGTTAGCAAAAAGCAAATCAAAAATGGCACAAGAAAAACATATAGATTTGTACCTCTTCAAAAATTTTTCAAAGAACCCAGATATTGATTGGTCACAATCAATTGTAGAAATTGATCGACAATTGTATCGAAAATATAAGCTAAGTGAAGAAAAAAATTATGTTCATTGAAAAATGTAAAAGAAATGGGGTAAGGATGGATATTTCTGCCGTTTATCGTATGGAGTTAATTGAGAAATTAGATAAAAACGATTTGGTCAAAAGTATAGTAGTTACAAAAGGTTGAGCAATATGTAAAATTAAATCAAACTTTATATGATGATTTTGGAAATGCGAATTTTGATATTGTTTACGTGAATAATAATATCAATTACTTGATACTTTGGGGAACATTGCTCAAAGTGATTCCGAACTATTGATTAAAATGGCCATTGATTTAGGAATTGAAACTCCTGACTTTATACCCTCAATTCCAACTTTTTCGTAATAAACTCAAAGATGACTATAAGAATGCTTCAACTAGCTTTTGAAAAAGCATTTCAGAACATTGAGAAAAACCCAGCTGATGCAGTTGGAAAATGCAAATTCAGTTTTTAGAAGTATTATTAAAGAGATTTTTATCAGATAGCCGATTTACTCATATATCTGTTGTTTCTAATGCTACTAGTAAAGAAGTTGGTTCAAGAAATATTAAAAAGTATTTCAACTTAATCCAGATAGTCATGAATTGCAAGTCAAATGAAATCTATCTCATCTTCATTTATAACAGTTGCAAAAAGCAATAGAGGATTTAAGGAGTGATAATACTCTTTTTTCATGGTCAGGATTCTGAAAAAAATATTTGATTTCGGAACCTTTATATGCATATTTTGTAGTTAATGCGTGTGCGACCGTTGGACTGTTTTTAATTGATTTATATGAAAAAAATTTCCAAAAGAACAAACACTATCAGATGGTATTGAGTTTTTCGGATTTTTTAATGATATTTCAGATGATGGATACCGTTCTAGATGTTATGTTATAAAATCTTGAAAGGAAAATAAATGTTACTTTTTTTCTACAATTTTAAAGATTGATAAGTCGTTGACTAAAGATGCCTTTTTGAATTTAGTGATTGAATGGAACCAAGAAGTCCACATGAAAATAATGTTATAACCGATTTGAATTGGGATGGATCCATACAATCAAAAATTTAGTGATGAAACAATCTCTCTCAATTTAAAGAATACAGAAATGAAGAAAATCGTAGCTGTAAGATATGTAAAAAAAATTAGATGATGGTATCATATGGAAAACAGATTATATCATGAATTTTAGGGACTATAAGATGTCAATTATGTTAGATCGTAGTTTTACAGAAGATGCTATTGGTGTGGATCCTTCATTCACAACTCCATTATTTATTAAATTATTGATTGAGAAAGGATACGTTGTAAATGACAATGATCTTCCTGTACTAATGACTCCCCACCTGATTGACCGTGAAAACATCAGTATTTTGACTGCTGTCATAAATGGTACAAAGTTCTATGATTTACCGGTAGTCTATGTATCAAAAACATTTTTCAAACAATATCCCTATTGACGTCGACAAATTAGCTTATGCTCTTAAAGGAGTAGCGCATATTTTTTTGTACAAAGGAGTTGTAGAACAAATACTTTTAATTCGGGAGCAATGTGAGGGTGCTAACAGAGTACAATGGAGCAATTGGGATCTATTATCAATCAGATGTAGTGAAACATAAGAGACTTTTAAATTATGAATATTTTGATCCCACTATAACTAGACAAAACATTGTAAAAGACATTATTAATTTTACAAATCAACAAAGCATTGATCACTTTGTACACATGGGATGGAGTTACAACCTTCTTACTAAATGATAGATTTGAAAGTCAAAAAGCGAAAAGAACTAAAGCAGAAAAGAACTAAGGAGGAAACGGACGAACTCCTTGATAATTTTAGTAGTGATTTTCGATGATCTTTACGGAAGAAAATAGTCGTTTAAGATGTAGTATTTCAGATTGGAAGCTGAATTAGCCTATTATAAAAAGTATTTTTCAATAGTGGTCGGATTAATGGAAATGGCTTCCTATCTAGTGGAAGTGAGAAGAATTTTTCCAAGGGGAGAAGAAAGAAATTTATTTTATCTGTATTGTCTGATAGTTTGGCAAGTATTAAAGATGATACTCGTAGAAAACATATTGTTCAAGATATCATCCAGCAAAATGCTATAGAAGACGTTCTGAGTAAGAAGAGAGAAGAAATTAAACGTCTCATAACAGACTATAATGGTTTAAATGGAAAGTTAAAGCAAGATTTGAAACAATTGGGATTTTTCTGTTTCTGATGATGGAAACATTATAAATTGACTTATTTTAACGATAAACGCTATATCATTCCTATGGCAAAAAAACACCAAGTGATGGACGAGCTGGAAAAACAATGTTTCAAATATAAATAACAAAGTCTTTTAGATTTTTTAATAATATGGTTTATATGTATTCATTTAAAACTATTTTTATGTTTTTCTAAATTATCTATTACGATATGTTATTATAAAAAAATAATTGTGATTAATTTTTCAGATATATTTAGTTTTTAGAGATTTATTAAAAAAATACAGTTGATCTAAAATAGAATATGAAGTTAAAATTTATTAGCTTTCATTTCTTTTTAACCAGGAACTATAGAGTTTTAAAGGAGAAGAAACGATGCAATTGGCAGTTTATACAAAAAGCGGGCCAAGTTGGGCTGACTGAGATTGATCGTCCACAAATTATTGAGGGCAGATGATGCCATTATTCGAATTGTTCGGACCTGTGTCTGTGGCTCTGACCTATGGCGCTACCGCAGTCCAGATATTGAAGCAGGTCATCAAAATAGTGGGCATGAAGCGATTGGAATTGTCAAAGAAATCGGGGATGCAGTAACGACTGTTAAACCTGGCGATTTTGTTATTGCTCCATTTACTCATGGATGCGGGCAATGTGATGCCTGCCGGGCAGGATTTGACAGTACCTGTGATTCTCATATTGGGAATAACTGGTCAGACGAGTGCAAAGCAGAATATATGCGCTTCGAATTTGCTAACTGGGCACTTATCAAAATTCCGGGCCAGCCCTCTGATTATACAGAAGGTATGCTCAAATCACTCTTGACACTGGCAGATGTCATGCCGACGGGTTACCATGCTGCACGAGTGGCAGATGTCAAGCCTGGTGATAAGGTGGTCGTGATTGGCGATGGAGCTGTTGGACAATGCGCTGTTATCGCTGCTAAAATGCGTGGTGCTTCCCAAATCGTTCTTATGAGCCGTCACGAAGATCGACAACAGATGGCTTTGGAGTTAGGTGCGACAGCTGTTGTTGCAGAACGTGGCGAAGAAGGAATTGTCAAGGTCCGTGAAATCCTTGGTGGTGGTGCAGATGCAGCGTTGGAATGTGTAGGAACAGAAGCTGCTGTTGATCAAGCTCTAGGAGTCCTTCACAACGGTGGTCGTTTAGGCTTTGTCGGTGTGCCTCACTATAATAACCGAGCTCTTGGTTCTACCTTTGCTCAAAATATTACAGTGGCAGGCGGTGCGGCCTCTGTCACGACTTACGACAAGCAAATCTTGCTCAAGGCAGTTCTTGATGGTGATATTAATCCAGGTCGCGTCTTTACTTCAAGCTACAAACTGGCAGATATTGATCGAGCTTATAAAGACATGGATGAACGCAAGACCATTAAGTCTATGATTGTCTTTGATTAAATGTAGAAGAAAAGCAGCCTTGCTGCGGTCTCTTTAAGATGCAGTAGGCTGTTTTTGCATGGCTTGATAGGTATTTTTTAGGAAAGGAAATTCATTTTTTATGCTCTTTGCACCAAGCTATCCACCTTGACCATTCGGCAGCCAGATGGAGCTGGTGTTCTTTGATAAGGCTGTTTGGACAAAGGCTGGGGAATTCGACGCAGGAATCAGGGCTTCTAGGCCTTTTTCTGTGTCGCGAAACTGATGGCGAATTCCACCGATATTGCAACCATTCGCTAGACTGGCGGCACCGACAGTTTGGAAGGGATAAGACGCATCACGAGGCTCCTCTATCTCAGCTTCACCACCAAGGTCAAGGAAAAACTGTGTTGGCAGTGGGCTGTTTCCTGCAGTCTCAATGACTTCCAGTTTGCTGCTGTGTGGCTGCAAGGCATAATGGTCTGGACAGGCACCAAGATTGACGCTTTTATGAGCATCTGTTTTTTCTAGCATCAACTTTTCTAGCTTTTTTTACTGAAAGAGCAGCAGTCAATCCACTTGCAAAAATCGTGATGATTGCTCTTTTTCTTGGTTTCTTGGACCATTTGGCTGCCCATTTCATCAAATATTGGCTCCATTTTGAGTTTGGTTCCAATTTTTATGGATTAGCTCCTCGTATGTCAGCTTCATTTTTGCTTCCAGTAGGGCTTGGTCTAAAATCTCCGTGTTGTCAGTATTAGGCAGCTGTAGATTAAGTATCTTAGCTGCTTTTAAGGATTCTCTGCTTCCGCCATTGCTCAATTCTTTTCTTGACTGACTTCTTTTTGATTAATCATAATCTTCATTTTTAATCCTCTTGTTCTTGTCTTCTGCTTATATTTATTATATAGTGGGAGCTGGAAGGTGAGACAAGCATCAATTTTTAGATAGACTGTTGCATTTTGAGGTGAATGGCATGTATGAGAAAAAAAGAAGAAAGACAGAAAAGCAGTTAGAGATTAGCTTGCTGCAGCTGATGAAAGAGCAGACTTTTGAAACTATCAGTATTCGCCAGCTGATTGACTTGGCAGAGGTGAATCGCAGTACCTTTTATCGTCATTATCTGGATAAATTTGATCGCTGGAAGATAGAAGACCGCTTGCTAGATGATTTGCAGGCCTATTATCAAGAGGCTCTAGAATCTGCCTGCTTGTTCAAGTTAGAAAAACGATTTTTAAGGTGGCGGACTATATCCATGAGAAACAAAATCTTTTTCATTTTTTTGAGCCTTACTTGGAAGACTTGGCCATTCTTTTGGGTCCAAATGGCAGTCCAACTAGTTCGCAGCGGTTGCAGGAAGCTTTGAGGGAGATTTTCTGGCAGAGTATTTCCTTGGGGAATCCACATTTAGAGGAGATAGAAGCAGATTTGCTGCTGAATCATCAGGTCGCGTCCTTTATGGGAACCCTGACTTACTGGCTGGCTCATCCTTGTTATCAGGTTCAGCAAATGAGTGATTTTCATGCTAGGGTGACAGCAGTCGGTCTGGCGGGCTTTGTCAGAGAGCATATGGAGGGAGATTGACAGGATAGTTTTTCCAGTTTGCTGCTTTATGATATAATAGTGTCGTATATCTCAAAGGAGGGTAGCCGTGTTTTTAGCATTTAAAGAGATTGTCTACAGTCGCGGGCGTTATCGTTTAGTGGTTGCTACGGTCTTTCTCATTACCTATATGGTTTTCTTTTTATCCAGTCTTTCCGTTGGTTTGGCTAGGCTCAATCGCTTGGCTTTGGACCAATGGCAGGCTGAGTCAATCGTCTTGTCGGAGTACGCCAATAAGAATCTAATAGCTTCGACTCTCAAGGAAGAGGAGTACAGCCGCCTGCTTCAAGGCGACTCAATCGCTGCTTTGGGACAAACGTCAGCAGTGGCCAATTATGAAGATGGGACTGATAAACTCAATGCTCAGGTTTTTGGTCTCTCTTGGGATAGTTTTCTAGCGCCTGACATTATTGAGGGACGTCCTGCTGAGAATGCTTATGAAGTTAGTGCGGATAAGCGTCTCCAGCAAAAAGGTGTGAAACTAGGCGACCAGCTTCAGCTTAATGGAAGTGAGCGCCTCTATCAGGTTGTTGGTTTCACAGAGGATAATAGCTTCTTTACGCAACCTGTAATTTTTATGGATCTGGATGATTTCAGGGAATTAAAGTACGGCTCAAGTCAGGTTAAGAATATCAGCGCACTTGTGGTCAAGGATGGTCAGAAGATTGAAGAAGCAGGACTTAGTCAGCTCTCTATGAGTGATTTTATAGAAAATATCCCTGGTTATCAGCCTCAGGTACTGACTTTTTCCTTTATGATTGGGGCCATGGTTCTGATTACATTTTTGGTATTGGGAATTTTTATGTACATCATTACCATCCAAAAGACGCATCTTTACGGTATTATGCGCGCCCATGAGGATTGCCAGTGGGAAGATTATTGCTTCTATTTTTGGCAGATTTTCATCCTATCCACTCTGGGAATCAGCTTAGCTGTCTTGGCTCTCTTGGGAACCCAGCTAGTCTTGCCAGCTTCTATGCCTTTTTACAGTGACTGGCGAGCTTATGCTGGATTGATTGTCCTGATTGTTTTCATGTCACTGGCTGGCGGACTCTTGTCCATTCATCGGGTTCTGAAAATTGACCCTATCACAGCAATCGGAGGTGAGTAAATGTCAATCATAGAACTAAAAGGGGTTACAAAAGAATATGGTCAAGGGCATACGCTGGTTCAAGCCCTGAAAACCAACTGATTTCCGATTGGAAGCAGGGCAGTTTGTAGCTATTATTGGGCCATCAGGATCGGGTAAAACAACCTTTCTGACCTTGATGGGGCATTTACAAACTCCCTCAAAAGGACAGATTCTCCTGCATGGGAAAGATACTTCCTAGCTCAAGGAAAAGGAACAGGCTGCTCTGCGTTTCAATGATTTCGGCTTTATTTTGCAGGCTTCCAATCTCATTCCTTTTCTGAAAATCGAAGACCAGTTCCAGCTTATTGACCGCTTATCTAAAAAGGAAAGAACAGATCTAGACAGTCTGATTGAGCTGCTGGATCTTAAAGGAACACTCAAGCAGTATCCGAAAGAGTTGTCCGGCGGAGAACGGCAGCGAGCTGCTATCGCCCGAGCACTTTACAATAGCCCTGATATTATCTTGGCTGATGAGCCGACAGCTAGTCTGGATACGGAGCGGGCCAAGCGCGTGGTCCATTTGCTCAAAGAGGTGACCCAGAAATTCCATAAGAGTGTGGTCATGATTACTCATGATACCCGCCTGCTGGACGAGGTTGACAAGGTCTATGAGATGCAAGATGGAGTGCTGACTCAAGTTCGATAAAGCGTTAGAATGGTTTATGCAATCAAACAGAGAAAAAACAAGGAGATAGCCATGATTCATTATAAAATAAATCCTCAGCTAGATTTTGCGGCAGTGCTAGACCTCTACGCTTCGGTTGGTTGGAGCAATTACACTAATCGTCCTCAGCAGTTAGAGCAGGCCTTCCATCAGTCCTTGTTTGTGATGGCGGCCTATGACGAAGACAAGTTGGTTGGTTTGATCCGAGCGGTCGGAGATGGACTTACCATTGTCTTCATTCAGGATTTGCTGGTGTATCCACACTACCAGCGTCAGGGGATTGGCCGAGGCCTTCTTCAGCAGACGCTGGAAAGATTTAAGGATGTTTACCAAATCCAGCTGGCAACGGAGCAGTCAGATAAAAATCTAGCTTTTTATCAAGAGCTCGGCTTTCGTAGACAGGAAGATTTCGACTGTACTGGCATGATTTATGCACCTAATAAAAAGTAAAATTCTGGAGGAGCTTGTTCGCAAGCTCCTTTTGTCATGTCTACAAGAAAAAAAGGAATAGAACTAGATCGATGAAAATATTTCTCGGACTCTTTTGTTTTTCCTTGACAGTTAAATTGTCAGAATTTATAATAAAAGAAGAAAGGTGATAACGGTGTTATCGAATTAAAACTATGAAAAAAGAAACAGATGAGTTAAATGAAAAATCTTGGAAAAGCGCAAGAGTGAGTTCTTGGCTTATGGCTATCAGGATGCTTCACTGCGGAGAATTTGTCGCGCTGCTGGCTTGACGACTGGGGCACTTTATAAGCGCTATGAGAGTAAGGACAGTCTCTTTACTGCCCTGCTTGAGCCTACTCTGACAGCCTTAGACCTGTATGGACAAGAGCAGAAGCGACGTGACTATGATTTCCTAGAAGAGGGACACCTGTCTGACATGTGGGCACATCGCTTAGAGGATCTCCAGTCCCTGATGCGTATTCTCTATGAGCATAAGGATATTATGCAGCTCTTGCTCTTTAAATCTCAGGGATCTTCGCAAGCGGACTTCAGGATGCGTCTGCCTCATTTGGCTGCAGACGAGACTTATCGCTATTTGGAGCTGGCTTACAAAGAGGGGAAAATCAATCATCTGGTCAAAGACGAGTTTTTGCGATCGTGCATGACGGCTTATTACACAGCTGTATTTGAGCCCTTGGCTCAAGACTGGCCCCAAGAGCAGGCGCTGGAATTTTGCCATTCCATCATGGACTTGTTTGACTGGGGAAGTTTGCTAGGTTTTTGATAGAAAGAAGGACATTCTATGAAGAAAAAATCTGTTCTTGCTTGGATATGGGACTTTGTTTCCCTTCATAAGATGTGTTTTGTGCTCAGTCTAATCTTTGCCTTTGCCTCTGTGATTTCAGGATTTCTGCCTTATTTCTTTATTGGTGGAATGATTAATCAGCTCTTGGCTGGCAATAAAAACTGGGATTTCTACCTGCAGCAGTCAGCGTGGGCAGGTCTGGCCTGGATTGGCTGCTAGGGATTCCATGGTATTTCCACCATGTTGTCGCATACGGCTACTTTTAAGATTTTAGCGGAAATGCGGCGCCGCCTGACAGACAAGCTGGCTAGGCTGCCTCTAGGTACAGTGCTTAGTCAGTCATCAGGCAGTTATAAGAACATTATCGTTGAGCGGGTGGATGCGACCGAAACGACCTTGGCTCACCTGATTCCAGAGTTTACTGCTGGGATCTTTGGTCCGATTATTGTTCTCATTGCTATGCTGGTTATCGATTGGCGACTGACCTTGCTGTCTCTCCTGACTATTCCCATCGTGGCGCTGGCCTATATGCGGATGGTTGCTAATAGCGAAGCAGACTATCAAAATACTCTGGTCAAGACCAAAAAGCTCAATGATACAGCGGTGGAATACATCAATGGGATTGAGTCATCAAGGTTTTTGGCAAGGAAAAATTTTCTTACGATAAGTTTGTCACGGCTGCTAGAGAAGGAGCAGACTGCTTTATTGAGTGGATGCGCAAGTTCAATCTGGAGATGGGGATTGTGACTGCTTTTCTGCCATCAGGCTTGCTCTTTCTACTACCGGCTGGCTGTTATTTCTATCTGCAAGGTAGCTTGACTGCCGGCAATTTCATTCTAATGATTATTCTGTCGCTCAGTCTTCTGACTCCTCTGATTTTAGTAGCTAGCTAAATGGACGATTTACGGAAAATCGGGACTATTTTTGGTCAAGTCATTGATATTTTGGAAAAGCCTGATTTGAAAAGGCCTCAGGAGCTGAGAGAACTTCCAAAAGGAAGGGATCTGGTCATGACGGATGTCAGCTTTGGCTATACAGATGAAGAGGAAGTACTGCACGACATTTCGCTAGATATTAAGGCTGGCAGCATCAATGCTTTAGTCGGTCCATCAGGCTCAGGCAAGTCTACAATTGCCAAGCTTTTAGCTTCTTTCTGGGACGTCACTTCTGGTCAGATTACCTATGGTGGCTTGGACATTCGCCAGCTTCCGCTAGACTATTACAGTCGGCAGATTGCTTATGTGACACAGGATAACTATCTCTTTGATGAGACTATTATGGAAAATATCCGGATGGGAAATCCAGCAGCTTCTGATGAAGAGGTCATCGAAATTGCCCGTCGCTGCGGCTGTTATGACTTTATCATGAACTTAGAAAACGGCTTTGAGACGCAGGTCGGATCTGGCGGCGGGCATCTATCTGGTGGGGAGCGTCAGCGGATTGCTATCGTCCGTGCCATGCTCAAGGATGCGCCGATTCTTATTTTGGATGAAGCGACTGCTTATACAGATCCGGAAAATGAAGCACGGATTCAGTCCAGTCTAGCTCGTCTGATTGAGGGACGGACCTTGATTGTCATTGCCCACAGGCTGTCTACTATTATGAGTGCAGACCAGATAGTCCTGGTCAATGATGGTCGGATTGAAGCTAGAGGTCGGCATGAAGAGTTGCTGGCAGGCAGTCCGCTTTATGCTTCCATGTGGCAGGCCCATATAGCTACTAGGGATAGTGGTGAGATGGAAGGAGGGCTGACTCATGCTTAATATACTGAAGAAATTCTTTGATTTCTGTACGGCAGAGGATCGTAGGAAATTTTATCAATCTATTTATCTGGGCATCATCAAGTCTTTTATCATCGCTCTGCGTATTCCAGCAATCGGCCTAGTCGTTATGGGACTGATTGAGAAGAATCTCTCTATGCAGACTTTCTGGCTGGCTCTGGGCATCATGTTGGTATCCACAGTGCTAAACGTCTGGATTACCCTGAAAATCACCATGCTTCAGACGGAAGCGGGCTATCATACCTGTGCTCAGAAGCGGATTGAAATTGCTGAGCACATGCGCTATCTGCCCATGGGTTACTTTAATCAAAATAGCTTGGGCAAGATTACCAGTGTTACGACTAATACGCTGGAAGGGTTGTCTGATGTAGCTACGCGAGTGGTTATGATGACTGTGCAGGGCTTTCTGACGACTGGTCTCATCACTATTTTGGTCTTTCTCTATGACTGGCGGGTTGGTCTGGTTCTCTTGGTGGGTCTTGTCCTCTTTCTCCTGCCAAATACCCTTATGCGTTGGCAAGTTGGCAAGGTTTCTGATGACAAGTATCAGGCGGATACGGACCTAGTAGCCGTTGTTTGGAGTATAGCCAAGGGATTGCTGAAGTTAAGAACTACAATCTGGTCAACCGTTCTGCCAAGAAGCTGTCCAAGGCTATTGAAGGCAAGAGTCAGCTAGATACCAAAATGACACTCGTGACCTCACCTTACATCGCCCTCCAGGGTATGGTGACCAAGCTGACCGGTCTCTTTATGGGGCTTTTCTCTATCTACTTTTATCTCAATGGCAGTATGGAGCTGTTGGTAACCATTATGATGATTGTCAGTGGTTTTATGATTTATGAAAATCTAGACGGCGTTGGCTCTTTCTCTTCTCTCCTGCGCATTGTTGATTTGTCGGTTGATATGGTCAATCAAGTTTTGGCTATCCAGCCGATGGACATCAGCGGTCAGGATATTGAGCCTAAGAGCAGCAGGATTGAGCTGAGAGATGTTAGCTTCTCTTATGGAAATAAGAAAATCATTGACCAGGTTTCCCTCACCATTCCCGAAAAAACAACAACTGCTCTGGTCGGACCTTCTGGATCAGGCAAGACAACGCTCTGTAACCTCATCGCCCGCTTCTGGGATGTGGATCAGGGAAGTATCAGTTTGGACGGGCATGATGTCAGGGATTACAGCTATGACAGCCTGATTCGTAATTTCAGCTTTGTCTTCCAAAGCGTCTATCTCTTTGAGGATACCATTGCCAATAACATTCGTTTTGGCAAGCCGGAGGCCAGTCAAGAAGAAGTAATAGAGGCTGCTAAGAAAGCCGCCTGTCATGACTTTATACTCTCGCTGCCTGATGGCTATGACACTAAGATTGGTGAAGGAGGTGCCAGTCTTTCTGGAGGTGAGCGTCAGCGCATTTCCATTGCCCGGGCTATTATCAAGGATGCGCCTATTATCATTCTGGATGAAGCAACAGCCAATGTTGACCCCAGAAAACGAAGAAGCCCTCATGCAGGCTATTCAGGCTTTGACTCGCGATAAGACCATTATCATGATTGCCCACCGACTCAAGACGGTTGAGCATGCAGACCAGATTTTGGTGCTGGATCAAGGCCGCATTGTCGAGCAAGGTAAACACCAAGACTTACTGGCCAAACAAGGTATCTACAGTAAATTTATCCAAGAAAGAAAAACAGCCGCCAGCTGGCGGATTGATATGGAGGAGTGATAATCTGAAACAGCAGGCCAACGGCTTGCTGTTTTTAATTTCGAGAAAGGATGGTATAATAATCATAAAGATTAACGAGCAGAAATAGGAGAAAGATGGAAAGAGCAGAGAAGCGGCCTCCTGGCCGGGCCTTTAGTTTGCATGATTTGAGCACTCGGAAGATTTGGCTGGAAAGCAATCATTTGCATGTTCAGTTTGATTATATGATTGATTATAGTCAGGAGGGCGAAAAGTATTATGATGCTGGCATTTGCTTTGAAAATGTTGAGCTTGATTATTGTCAAATCTACATTTTGGACAGTCAAGAAAATCGGGCATTCACTGGTGTTTACTATCCATTAGAACATTTTTCTAAAAGAATATCCGCAATTTATTATTACAATTATTCACGAATATTACAGTGATAAAAAGTGTCTTTGGCAGGGAGAATTATCAATGGGAAATAAGATTTTTCCTTGTCAGCTCCAAATAATGTATGAAGGCTGCATGAACTGTCGGGTCGGAAAAGAAAAAGAATAAAGAGTTTAACTACAGAGAAAGAGGTACCCCATGAACGAAATCAAATGCCCCAACTGCGGGGAGGTTTTTACTGTCAATGAGAGCCAGTACAGTGAGCTTTTGTCACAGGTTCGGACAGCAGAGTTTGACAAGGAGATTCATGCTCGGATTGAGCAGGAACTGGCTTTAGCAGAGCAAAAATCCCAGAATGCCCAACAAGCTCTCCTATCGCAGAAAGAGCAGGAAATTAGCAATCTTCAAAGTCAAATTGCTCAGTTTGAGACCCAGCAGGAATTGGCAAAGAAAGAGGCGGAGCAGGCAGCTAGTCTTCAATTGCAGGAGAAGGACAAGGAAGTTCAGCAATTGGAAAGTCAGCTGACAACTCTGCGTTTGGAGCATGAAAATCAACTTCAAAAGACCTTGTCTGCGCTGGAAAAAGAGCGAGACGAGGTTAAGAATCAGCTAGTCTTGCAAGAAAAGGAAGCAGCGCTGGCTCAGACCTCTCTCAAAGAGCGCTATGAGGTAGTGCTGCGGCAGAAAGATGAGACCATAGAGTTCTACAAGGATTTTAAAGCCAAGCAGTCTACTAAGATGATTGGTGAGAGTTTGGAACAGCACTGTGAGTACGAGTTTAACAAGAATCGTATGGGGATGTTTCCACGAGCGGAGTTTGGCAAGGACAATGATGCCAGAACCGGCAGTAAGGGCGACTACATTTACCGCGAGGTGGATGAAAATGGTGTAGAAATCCTCTCCATCATGTTTGAGATGAAAAATGAAGGCGATGAGACAGCGACCAAGAAGAAAAACGAGCATTTCTTCAAAGAGCTGGATAAGGATCGGCAGGGAGAAAGGCTGTGAGTATGCCATTCTGGTGACACTTCTTGAGGCTGATAGCGAGCTCTACAATTCGGGTATTGTCGATGTGTCCTATGCCTATGAGAAGATGTATGTTATCCGACCTCAGTTCTTCCTGCCAATGATTACCCTCTTGCGTAATGCTGCGCTTAACTCGCTCCAGTACAAGCAGGAACTGGCCTTGGTGCGGGAGCAGAACATTGATATTACGCATTTTGAGGAAGATTTGGATGCCTTTAAAGTAGCTTTTCGCCAAGAACTATCAGTCTGCTTCGACCAACTTTGGCAAGGCCATCGAAGAGATTGACAAGGCCATCCGCCGAATGGAAGAAATCAAGAGTTCCTGACGACCTCTGAAAACCAGCTGCGCTTAGCAAATAACAAACTGGACGACGTCTCTGTCAAAAAACTGACACGCAAAAATCCTACCATGAAAGCTAAGTTTGAAGCTTTGAAGGAGTGAGAAAAATGGACTTAACAACCCGTTGGATACAATCAACCAAATTTGCTGAGATTGATCGAATTATAGAAAGACTGCCACAAGAAGGAAGGAAACTTTTTAATCAGCAATGGCAAGCTAGCTTCTTCCGAATTACGTAAAGAAATTTGGATTGAACGAGGACAAACAAGTACTGTTAGCTAATGTAGTTTATTTTTAGTACTTTTGCTATTTAGTCTTTTTTTCAAGGGATGTCCTTATCTGTTAAGGATTTACCTTATCTTGGACTGGGTTTGTTAGTTTTTTCAGGGATTGGATTTATGGACGATGAAGAGGCGACTGACTTAGTTATTAAGAAAAAACGTCAGATAGCGGTAACTATTTATAAGCAGTATTTTTGAAAGAAAAAAATAGAAAAATGATAGATCGATTGACTGTTCAAGAATATCAGAAAAGAAGACACAAAAAGTTCTGCCGCCCCTGTATAAAGTATTGGGCTATTCAGCAGAAAAAGATGAATTGCAAAAGCAGACTCAGGGATATTCTTGTTAATCCAGCTTACGGTTGTTTAGTTGCTGAGAAAGAATCTCAGATTCTTGGCTTTATTGGCTATGCCAAGCTTTACTTTTTCGTGTCCACAGCTTTCTACTATCAGATCTTAGCTCTGGCGGTCAGTCGAAATGCCAGGTGGCAAGGAATTGCGACATCTCTGATGGACAAGGTCAAGAAGATAGCTAGTCAAGATGGTGCAAAAGCTATGGCCTTAAACAACGGCGTTAATGATGAACGGTTGGTTGCGCATGCTTTTTACCAAAAACATGGCTTTCGCCAGACTAGCTTAGCTAATGTAGAGGAGGATGAGTATGGGAAAGAAAAAAGCTAAGACTAGACCGGAAATACCGAAGGAGCCCGACCTCAGCCCTGCTATGCAAGCCCTTTTAGAAGAGGCCTACACCCTGTTTAATTGCGATTTACACTTTCCTCTGACCCTTTGTACCTGCCCCGTCTGCATCTCCGAGGAGAATCTCAGAGCTTTGCAAACCATTCCTGTCAGGGAACTGAGTGAGGTGTTAATCTATGAATACCTCAATGCGGTGGTTACTAAGAGTGATGACGACTACCAAATCAGGCATTTTCTGCCTCGGATTTTAGAGATGATTGCTCACTACATTGAAATCAGAGTCGATGATTCTCTTAATCTGGATCGGTGTCACTTTGAAAGTGACAGTTGGAAGCCACAGGAGTTAAATTTTATGCGGCGCTTCTCACGTCAGTTTATCCTTGATACGATTAATTTTAGACCCAGTCAAGCTGATGGTGTGGCGGTTTATTTGGTTATGTTTGATCTGGCTGGCCTCGAAACCAGCCATCTGTTAGATAGGAGTCTTTGGCTGGAGGAAGCTGATCCCATCAAGGCACTACTAGCTCTGGAGGAGATTTACTACTATTACACCAAGGATTATGCCCACTTTGACTATATTTTTTCGGACAATCCTGCCTTTAACCAGCAGATGACAGATTGGCTGAACAGTCGGGAACTGGCTCAAGGTTTTTTTCCAATATTGGAAAATGTTCTCCTATCGGAGGAAGAAATAACGACTACTGAGGACTGCCGCCTTGAACAGCTTTATCAGATTTTTGAAAGTCGGATAGAAGTGTGACGGTTTCGTTAAGTTTTTGAAGTCAATCATTAACATCCATATAAACTGATGAAATTTTTGGAGAAAATCAAGAATAGAAAGTGACTGCTGATTCAGGCTCAGACCTGTCAAGAATATGATGCAAGAGCAGACAAGGATTTCCTGTCCGACCTTGCTTGTCAAGACAGAGATGGGAGATTGACTAGGACTTGAAGGTGGTCATGAAGTAAATCGAACTGCCGAACAGCTACTTAATCGTCCTGTCAGAATGTGACCGAGGTATTGACCTTAAACAGTTGGCTTGCGGATGCTAGACAGGGAGCCTATCAGTTTTACGAAAATCATGGCTTTGAAAAACTAACAACTGGTTTTGGTCCATTCTTATAAGTAAGCTTTTGAGAGGATTCTGAATATGGTCTATCTCGCAAAAAATCATGTCCTGCATTTTAACGATAAGAGCATGGATTATGTGACCTTTGGAAAAGGGAAGAAGCCTCTGCTCATCATTCCAGGCCTAGGAGATGGTTTGGCGACTGTTAAGGGAATGGCGCAAATGCTTGCTCTATCTTATAGGAAATTCGCAACAGCTTACCAAGTGTATGTTTTTAGCAGAATCAATGAGTTGCCAGAAAATTATACAACACGAGATATGGCGACTGATATAGCTGAAGCAATGGATGTTTTAGGTTTGAAAACGGTAGCTGTCCTAGGAATTTCTCAAGGTGGTATGATTGCCCAATGGTTGGCAGCAGATTTCCCAGAAAGAGTTGAAAAATTAATTTTGACAGTTACTACTGCGAAACTGAACAATCTTGGTAGGGAGCGGATTACTCGCTGGCTTGAGTTGAGTCAGACTGGATCCTATAAGGAACTAATGTTGGATATTGCAAGTCACTCTTATACACCTAAATCCTTTGGAAAGTTTAAATACCTTTATCGAATAATGGGAATCTTTGGTCGCATTAAAGATAAACATCGGATTGCTATTCAGGCCACATCTTGCTTAAGACATGATAGTCTGGTAGTTCTGCAAAAGATCAACTGTTCTACGCTAGTTATCGGAGCAGAAGGAGATGACGTTCTAGGTGTAGAAGCTTCGCTCGAATTGCATCACCATATCAAAGATAGCCAGCTCACTATTTTGCCAGACTGTGGTCACGCACTCTATGAAGGGCATAAGGATTTCCAAAAGAGAGTTTTACTATTTTTAGAAAGTTAACCAATGAACGGAATTATCAACTTAAGAAAAGAAGCGGGCATGACCTCGCATGATGCGGTATTTTAAGCTGCGTAAAGATTTTAGAAACCAAGAAGATTGGTCATGGGGGAACCTTGGATCCAGATGTGGTCAGGGGTGCTTCCGATTGCTGTGGGCAAGGCGACGCGCTTGGTCGAGTTTATGCAGGAGGAAGGCAAGGTCTACGAGGGAGAGATTACCCTGGGCTGCTCAACAACGACAGAGGATGCCAGTGGAGACCTCCCTAGAGCGGACACCGGTGACAGAGCTTTTAGAAGAAGCTCTCATTGATGAAGCGATGGAGTCCATGACTGGTGAGATTCGCCAGATTCCGCCCATGTACTCTGCAGTCAAGGTCAATGGGCGCAAGCTTTATGAGTATGCAAGAGCGGGTCAAGAAGTGGAGCGGCCAGAGCGACTGGTGACCATCTATAGTTTTGATCGCATCAGTCCGATTTCCTATGAAGATGAACAAGCACGCTTTCGTTTTCGAGTCAAGTGCAGCAAGGGGACCTATGTCCGAACTCTGTCTGTTGATTTGGGAGCCAAGCTTGGCTTTGCTAGTCACATGTCCCAGCTGACACGGACTTCCTCAGCAGGTATGAGCTTAGATGATGCCTTGACCCTGGATGAAATAGCAGAGCGAGTAGCAGTAGATGATTTCTCCTTTCTCCAACCACTCGAGTTAGGAATCGGAGATTTAGTGAAAGTTGAGCTCTCTGACGAGCAGGTTGAGGATGTGAGAAATGGCCGTTTTATCAACTTGGTGTCAGAAGAAGCTGAGCTAGCTGGCTTTTTATAAGGAGAAGTTAGTAGCCATTTTGGAAAAGCGGAAGCAGCCTACAAGCCCCGCAAAGTCTTCCTTTAATATCCGCAGTAGAATTGTCAAAAGATTGTTACTCTTTTGTAATATGAAATGTGCGCTTGCATGTTATAATAATCTCATTAAACCTCACAAAAGGACAGCAACTGCACAACTGCTGTCCTTTTGTTTTGCTTATTTTTCGATTTTGACAAAAACCCTGACTAGAATAGTAAAAATCTTTTTTTGATTATTTTTGCAGTTTAGCTCGGAACGGATATTGTAAAAATAGCAAATGCGTAGTAAAATAGAGGAATGATGATAACCAAGAGAATTATAGATGAAAAAGGGATTGATCAGACAGAAGATACGGTCCTTGTTCTAGGCTATTTCGATGGGCTGCATAAGGGCCATCAGGCACTCTTTGAGAAAGCGAGAGAGTGCAGCGGAGCAAGGTCTCAAGATTGCAGTATAACCTTCCCAGAGTCTCCTAAGCTGGCCTTTGTCCGCTATCAGCCTGAACTCATGCTGCATCTAGCTAGTCCTGAAGACCGGATGGCGCAGCTGGAAAGTCTAGGTGTTGACTATCTTTACCTGATTGATTTTACTAGCCATTTTGCGGGCAATACAGCTCGGGACTTTTTTGAGAAGTACGTGTCTCGTTTGCGCGCCAAGGCTGTGGTAGCTGGCTTTGACTATCATTTTGGCTCAGACCGCAAAGAGTCACATGAGCTGAGAGATTATTTTAATGGCAAGATTGTTATCGTTCCCTCGGTTAATCTGGATAATCGGAAGATTTCTTCCACTCGGATTCGGGAGACGATTGCAGCTGGAGATATGCTGAAAACACAAGAGCTGCTTGGCTACCCTCTGTCCACTCGTGGTATTGTGGTTCATGGCAATGCCAGAGGACGGACGATTGGTTATCCAACAGCCAATCTAGCTCCTTTGGATCGAGTCCATGCTCCCAGGAGATGGCGTCTATGTCGCGGATGTTGAGCACAATGGTCAGCGCTATCGTGGTATGGCTAGTGTTGGGAAAAAAATGTCACTTTTGATGGTGATGAACTCCGTTTTGAGGTCAATATCTTTGATTTTTTCTCAGGATATCTATGGCGATAGCATTCGGATTTTCTGGCTGGATAAGATTCATGAGATGGTTAAGTTTGAAGGTGTTGACAGTTTGATTGCTCAGCTGCAGAGTGATGAACGGATCGCTAGAAGTTGGACTGGTTATCGAAATAGTTGAAAAATTTATATTTTCATGACATTCAGCAGTTATTTTCAAAAAAATATAGTCAAGCCAAATAAAATTTAGTATAATAGAGGTAGTTATTATACAGAATTAGAAGAGAAACGCATGATTACATTATTTTTATCGCCGAGTTGTACTTCTTGCCGTAAGGCACGTGCTTGGCTGCTAAATCATGAAGTGCCCTTTCAGGAACATAATATCATGACGAGCCCTCTGTCAGCTCCCGAATTGCAACACATTCTTTCTCTGACAGAGAACGGTACAGACGACATTATTTCAACTCGCTCAAAAATTTTTCAGAAATTAGATTTGGATGTGGAGGATTTGTCCATTTCAACCTTGATTCAGTTGATTGAGGAAAATCCCAGTCTTTTGCGACGCCCAATTATTTTAGACGGCAAACGGATGCAAATCGGCTTTAACGAGGATGAAATTCGTGCTTTTCTGCCTCGTAGTTATCGTAAGGAAGAGTTAAGATCCGCAACCATGCGGGCAGATATTCAGTAAAGATGAACAAAAATTATAGTTACCCACTAGATTTATCGTGGAGCACTGAAGAGCTTGCTTCGGTGCTCTCTTTTTTTAATGATGTAGAAGCAGCCTATGAACAGAAAGTCCAAGCGGAAAAGCTCTTGAAGTCCTATGCGGCTTTCAAGCAAGTTGTTCCGAGCAAGGGTCAAGAGAAGCGAATCGGGCGAGAGTTTGAAAACGTCAGCGGTTATTCGCTTTATCGTGCTGTTCAAGAGGCAAAAAGTAAAGGTAAAGGAAGCATTTCTCTTGGAAAATAAATTTCATTTTGCTAAAGAAATCATCTACCAAGCTGGTGCTTTTTTGAGGGAACATCTCTATGATGATTTGGATGTGAGTCAAAAGACCAGTGCCACTGACTTGGTCACCCAGATGGACCGGAGGGTTCAGGATGATTTGGTGGCTAAGATTCTAGCCCGCTATCCGCAGGATGCTATTTTAGCGGAGGAAAATGGACTCCGACATAATATTGCTGATGGCAATGTCTGGGTGATTGATCCAATAGACGGAACCACCAACTTTATCACTCAGAAGGCTGATTTTGCCGTTATGATTGCCTATTTTGAAAAGGGCATTGGTCGTTTTGGCTTAATCTATGATGTGACCAGAGACCAGCTCTATCATGGTGGCGGAGACTTTGACGTCTATTGTAACGACAGGAAACTTCCTGCTTTTGAGGACCGGCCTTTTCAAGATTTTCTCATGGCTTCTAATGCCGGTATGCTGCAAGCCAATGATTGGGGCTTGGCAGACTTGGCTCGGGAGTGTTTAGGTGTTCGGGTTTATGGCAGTGCTGGGATTAGCTTTAGCAAGGTGCTGTCTGGCGGCCTCTTGGCTTATTTTTCCTACAACTGGCCTTGGGATTATGCGGCGGCTTCGATTATGGCGGAGAAGCTAGGCTTTATCGTCCAGACCTTGGATGGCAGTCAGCTAAATTTCCAGACTCGGCAGCCTGTCATGCTGGCGCCTAAGTGCAAACTATCGGCTCTGAAGCCTTATTTAGAAAAGGGGAAGCGGTAGATGGACTTTCCTAAAGGTTTTAAAGAAAAATATGAGCAGATTTTAGGCGCAGAATCGGCGGACTTTTTTGCGACTTTTGACGAGGAGCCGATTTCGGCCTTTCGCAGCAATCCTCTAAAAGAAGACCAGCAGAATTTCTCAAATGCCATTCCTCAGACAGACTGGGGCTTTTATGGCAAGGTGTCTGGCAAGTCTGCTGAGCATGTGACTGGTCTGGTTTATTCGCAGGAGCCAGCAGCTCAGATGGTGGCTCAGATAGCAGCACCATCTAAGGGGATGAAAGTCTTAGATTTGGCGGCAGCACCAGGTGGCAAGTCAACCCATCTTTTATCTTTTTTAGATAATACGGGCTTACTGGTCTCCAATGAAATCAATAACAAACGCTCTAAAATCTTAGTGGAGAACATTGAGCGCTTTGGTGCCAGAAATGTGCTTGTTACCAATGAATCAGCTGAGCGGTTGGCTCAGGTTTTTGAAGGTTGTTTTGATCTGATTGTTTTAGATGCACCTTGTTCGGGCGAGGGCATGTTTCGTAAGCAGCCGGATGCTACCCAGTATTGGACTCCGGATTATCCAGCCCAATGCGCCCAGCTCCAGCGAGAGATTTTAACAGCTGCTATGAGCATGCTTGCTAAGGATGGTCGTCTGGTTTATTCGACCTGTACTTGGGCTCCTGAGGAAAATGAAGACATCGTTGCTTGGTTGCTGGAAGAATTTCCACTTGAATTGATTGATATTCCTAAGATAAACGGGATGGCTGAAGGGATTGGCTTTCCTGAGACAGCTCGGATGTATCCGCATCGCTTCAAAGGTGAAGGTCAGTTTGCAGCCCATTTTCGCTTTACTGGTGAGAATAGCTGCAAGAAAATTAAATCAGGTAAGAATCGTTTGACGAGCGAGCAAAGAAAGCTATGGCAGGATTTTGAGAGCAAGCATCTAAAAACAATCTTGACTGGAGAACTGCAGACCTTTGGGGACAATCTTTATTTGTTGCCTCCTGGCCTGCCAGACCTGTCCAAGCTAAAGATTGCCCGTAACGGTTTGCATCTAGGAACGTTTAAGAAGAATCGCTTTGAGCCTAGCTTTGCCCTAGGCTTGGCTATGAAGCCCAGCGAAGTTCTGAATCGAGTTGAAATCAGTAATCAGGACTTCAAGAAATATGCGGCTGGCGAGACGATTGAACTGGCAGAAGCGCAGCCAAACGGCTGGTACCAACTAGTCCTTGGCGGGAACGGCCTGGGCTTTTGCAAAAAGTCACTGGAAAAACCCTGAAAAATTATTTTCCAAAAGGCCTGAGATTTAGATAAAATATTAGGAAAAAGCTGGTATTATATGATATAGTTGAAGATGTGAATGTATTGAAAAAAGCTTCTTTCTGCTAAGTAAGAAATACTAAAGATACTTCCCATCCTCTTGATTTTATTAAAGGAGAAATCTTTTGAACAAATTGAAAAAATTTGCTTTAGCGCTGACAGCTCTGGGCTTAGGACTCACCTTATCAGCTTGTTCATCATGGATTGACCGTGGTGAATCTATGACAGCAGTAGGGTCAACTGCTTTGCAGCCTTTAGTTGAAGCGGCAGCTGATGACTTTGGCTCTAACAACATCGGTAAAACAGTCAATGTACAAGGGGGGGGATCTGGTACAGGTCTATCTCAAGTGCAGTCAGGAGCTGTTGAAATCGGGAACTCTGATGTTTTCGCTGAAGAGAAGGAAGGGATCAAAGCGTCTGATTTGGTAGATCATAAGGTCGCCGTGGCTGGGATCGCTGTGATTGTCAATAAAGAAGTTGACGTGGATAACCTGACGTCCGAGCAGCTGCAGAAAATTTTCACTGGTGAAATCACCAACTGGAAAGAGCTGGGCGGTAAAGACTTGGAGATTTCAATTATCAATCGTGCGGCTAGCTCTGGTTCCCGAGCAACCTTTGACAGTGTCATCATGGATGGGAAATCAGCTGTGCAGACTCAGGAGCAGGATTCCAACGGTATGGTCAAAAATATCGTTTCGCAAACTCCTGGTGCGATTTCTTACCCTAGCCTTTGCCTATGTTGACGAGTCTGTTAAAAACCTTGAAACTCAACAACTACGAACCAACAGCAGAAAATGTTGCTACCAATAACTGGTCGCTCTGGTCTTATGAGCATATGTATACACTGGGCAAGCCGACTGGTCTGGCTAGCTGAGTTTTCTGGACTATATGCTGTCAGATGATGTTCAAAAAAAGGCGTTGTTACCAGCATGGGCTATATCTCAATCAACGATATGAAAAGTCAGCAAGGACGCTGATGGGAAATGTCACAGCAATAGAAGGAGATTCAAAAATGAAAAATGAGGAATTAACTAAAAAAAGTTGTTATCGCCTTCTAAAAAAATTCTCGCTTGGAGAAGTTTGGCCGCTATCTGACTTTTTGCCTGTCTGTCACTGATTGTGGTGATTGTGGCTATGATTCTAATCTTCGTTGCTCAGAAAGGTCTATCTACTTTCTTTGTCAACGGCGTTAATGTTTTTGATTTTCTGTTTGGTGGTGTCTGGAATCCTTCTGGTAAGGAATTCGGTGCCCTGCCAATGATTTTAGGCTCTTTTATCGTTACCATTCTGTCAGCCCTGATAGCAACTCCCTTTGCGATTGGTGCAGCAGTCTTTATGACAGAGGTTTCTCCAAAAGGAGCAAAAATACTGCAACCGGCGATTGAACTTTTAGTTGGTATTCCGTCTGTTGTTTATGGATTTATCGGTCTGCAAATCGTAGTGCCTTTTGTCCGTACAGTCTTTGGCGGTACTGGTTTTGGGTAATTTTGTCTGGTATTTTTGTGCTCTTTGTTATGATTTTGCCGACAGTAACCTTTATGACGACGGACAGTCTGCGTGCTGTGCCGCGTCACTACCGTGAAGCAAGTCTGGCTATGGGCGCAACGCGCTGGCAGACTATTTGGCGGGTAACGCTCAAGGCTGCTCGTTCAGGTATTTTTACAGCTGTGGTCTTTGGAATGGCGCGTGCCTTCGGTGAAGCCCTAGCTATCCAGATGGTCGTTGGTAACTCTGCGGTGATTCCAACCTCTTTGACAACACCAGCAGCTACACTGACCTCTGTCTTGACCATGGGAATCGGAAATACCGTAATGGGAACAGTGGATAATAACGTTCTCTGGTCTCTGGCTCTGGTGCTCTTGATGATGAGCTTAGCCTTTAACAGTGTGATTAAACTAATTACAAAAGAAAGAGGTAAGAAAAACTATGCACGCTAAGAAATTAGATAAATTGGCGACTGGTGTTCTCTATACAATAGCCAGTATCATTGTTGCCATCCTTGCCTCTCTCATCCTCTATATCTTAGTTAGAGGTCTGCCTCATGTTTCCTGGTCTTTCTTGACAGGGAAATCCTCTTCTTACCAAGCTGGCGGTGGTATTGGCATTCAGCTATACAATTCCTTCTTCCTGCTAGTGATTACTTTGTTTATCTCTGTTCCTCTTTCTATGGGGGCTGGGGTTTATCTATCAGAGTATGCTAAGAAAGGCCCAGTAACCAATTTTGTCCGCACCTGTATTGAAATTCTGTCTTCACTGCCTTCGGTAGTAGTTGGGCTCTTTGGTTATTTGATCTTTGTTGTCCAGTTTGAGTATGGCTTCTCAATCATTTCTGGTGCCTTGGCTCTGACTGTCTTTAATCTGCCACAGATGACGCGGAATGTCGAAGACAGCCTGCGCCATGTCCATCATACGCAACGTGAAGCTGGTTGGCCTTGGGAATTTCCCGCTGGGAAACGGTCCTGCATGTGGTCATCCCAGAAGCTTTGCCTAGTATTGTGACAGGGATTGTACTGGCTTCTGGTCGTATCTTTGGTGAAGCAGCGGCCTTGATTTATACAGCAGGTCAGTCAGCTCCAGCTCTTGACTGGTCCAACTGGAATATTTTTAGCGTTACTAGTCCTATCTCTATCTTCCGTCAGGCTGAGACCTTGGCCGTCCATATCTGGAAGGTCAACAGCGAGGGAACAATTCCTGATGGAACGGCTGTTTCTGCTGGTTCAGCAGCGGTTCTCCTGATCTTCATTTTGATTTTCAATCTGGGGGCCCGCAAACTGGGCAGCTATCTGCATAAGAAATTAACCTCTGCTTAAAGGAGAAGAAATGACAGAATATAATTGGAATGAAAAACATATCATTACTTTTCCTGAAGAAAAGGTAGCCTTGTCAACCAAGGATTTGCATGTTTACTACGGTAAAAAGGAATCCATCAAGGGCATTGATATGCAGTTTGAAAAAAAAACAAAATCACTGCTTTGATTGGCCCCTCTGGCTCAGGGAAATCAACCTATCTCCGCAGCCTCAACCGCATGAACGATACTATTGATATTGCCAATGTGACTGGAGAGATTCTCTATGAGGGGATAGATGTCAACCGCCCTGAAATCAATGTTTATGAAATGCGTAAGCATATTGGCATGGTTTTCCAACGGCCAAATCCTTTTGCCAAGTCCATCTATCGAAATATTACCTTTGCTCATGAACGGGCTGGTGTCAGAGATAGAAAGGTTTTGGATGAGATTGTGGAGACCTCGCTTAAGCAAGCAGCTCTTTGGGAACAGGTCAAAGATGACTTGCACAAGTCAGCCCTGACTCTCTCTGGGGGTCAGCAGCAGCGGCTCTGTATTGCCCGTGCTATCTCGGTCAAGCCAAACATTTTGCTTATGGATGAGCCAGCTTCAGCCTTGGATCCGATTGCGACCATGCAGCTGGAAGAAACCATGTTTGAACTTAAGAATAACTATACCATTATCATTGTGACCCACAATATGCAACAGGCTGCCCGTGCTAGTGACTACACTGGATTCTTCTATCTGGGCGACTTGATTGAGTACGATAAGACGGCTAATATTTTCCAAAATGCCAAGCTTCAGTCCACTAATGACTATGTTTCAGGTCACTTTGGTTAAGCTGCCGTCCGTATTCATCACGATTCAACAAGCTTAGTCATTGGTTGAATGTAAAATAAAATGAAGGAAACGTATGACAGAACCTATTTTGCAAGTCAAGGACTTGTCGGTTTATTATAATAAAAAGAAAGCCCTCAATAGCGTTTCACTTGATTTCATGCCAAATGAGATTACGGCTTTGATTGGCCCGTCAGGCTCAGGTAAGTCAACCTTGCTCAAGACCATCAATCGAATGGGCGACCTGAATCCAGAAGTAACGACTACAGGAACGGTCATTTATAACAGTCACAATATCTATGGTCCGAGGACAGATACGGTAGAGCTTCGCAAGGAAATCGGAATGGTCTTCCAGCAGCCTAATCCTTCCCTATGACTATCTATGAAAATGTGGTCTATGGACTTCGGATTAATGGTGTCAAGGACAAGGCTGTTTTGGACGAAGCAGTAGAGCGCTCTCTGATTGGTGCATCTATCTGGGATGAGGTCAAGGACCGTCTGCATGATTCCGCTATCGGCCTTTCCGGTGGTCAGCAGCAACGGGTCTGTGTAGCTCGCGTGCTAGCCACTAGCCCTAAGATTATTCTCTTAGACGAGCCGACTTCAGCCTTGGACCCAATCTCAGCTGGGAAAATCGAAGAAACCCTCTACAGTTTGAAAGACAAATATACCATGCTTTTGGTTACTCGCTCCATGCAGCAGGCGTCTCGGATTTCTGAAAAAACAGGCTTCTTCCTTGGCGGAGACTTGATTGAATTTAATGAAACCAAGAAGATGTTCCTCAATCCAGCCCATAAAGAGACCGAAGATTACATTACTGGTAAATTCGGATAACAGAAAGGAATCTTATGCTTAGAGTACAATTTGAAGAAGATTTAGAAAAACTTCATAATCAATTCTACGCGATGGGAAATGAAGTCCTATCGCAGATTAATCGGACGGTGCGTGCCTTTGTCACGCATGACCGTGAACTGGCTCGTCAGGTCATTGAAGACGATGCCGAAGTCAATGACTACGAGGTCAAACTGGAGAAAAAATCTCTGGAAATCATTGCCTTACAACAGCCTGTATCTCAGGACTTGCGGACTGTTATTACCGTGCTGAAAGCAAGCAGTGACTTGGAACGCATGGGAGACCATGCCGTATCTATCGCCAAAGCTACTGTTCGGATGAAGGGAGAAGTCCGCATCGAGTCCGTAGAGGATGCCATCAGCAAGATGGGGCGCGATGTTAAGAATTTCGTCGAAGAAACCCTGAACGTCTACCTCAATGGAAATGTAGACCAAGCCTATGCTGTAGCAGCTATGGATGAGAAAATCAACCAATACTTTGATGATATTCGCGATCTTGCTACAGAGGAAATCAAACAAAATCCAGAACTGATTGTGACTGGCCGCGACTATTTCCAAGTTATCTCTTACTTGGAACGAATCGGCGATTATGCCAAGAATATCTGTGAATGGGTTGTCTACTTTGAAACAGGTAAAATTATTGAGTTGTGATGATAAAAAAGGTACGATTTATTTCGTGTCTTTTTTGTATATTCATGATTATGCTGAAGTATCCATTTTTCATTGGAACTTGAGACCGACTATGTTACACTATAAGAATATAAAGGATGTAATGCATTTTCATAGTGAAGAATTTAGGAGAAAATGATGAAGAAAAAAATTTTTACGACACTTGCTCTTATTCTTGTTTTGGTATCAGGCGGAATCTATATATACAACAAAGTAACCAAACCTAACTTAGGTCCCAAAACAACCAAGCTCTATCAGCGAGGTTTTCGACTTCTGGAAGAGCAACTAGGAACTTATATAAAAGAGCATTACTCAGGGGTTGAAAAGATTGAGTTTTCCCCAATCTACATTACTGAGGAAGGGTCAACTTTCTCAAATGCCTATGTACGTCCGACGATTTATGATAAGCATGGAAATAAAGCCACTCTTGGCACTAAAGTTAATAATGTGTATCCAAGTAGCTTTGGTATCGTCTCACATATAATTCTTAATTTTGATGGAGGTGGTAATGAAGTAATTGAGTTGTTAGATTCAGAAGATAATAGTATTGATGTCTCAAATGCTAAAGAACTCCCTGAAGAAGCTAAATTAACAGATGCAAAAAAAGTATAGATATAAATATTCAAATGTTAGTAGAAGACGGTCAGTTAAAAAGATGTTGTTAAGGATTAAAAAGGAAGCCCAGAAGCACAGATTATTTACAATGTTAAACTAAGCAAAGAGGAAGGATGATGTGGCGTGAACTAAGCGACAAATACAACTATTTTCTTAGGTAGTTGAGGATAGAAGTTTGCTAAAAAAATAATGAAAAGATTTTTATATGACAATACTAAGGTATTATGCTATTCTATTAGAAAAGAACTATGAAAACGCGTTATAATGGAGGTATATTAGTGAAAAAAAGAAGATTATTATTGTTTTAACAATTCTATTCATTGTAATGTCAGGCGGAATCTACATGTACAACAAAGTAACAAAACCTAACCTTAGCCCCAAAACAGCTAAACTCTATCAGCATGGCTTTCGACTCTTAGAAGAACAATATGGAACCTATTTCAAAGAACACTATAAAGGTATTGAGAAGATTGAATTTTCTCCGGTTTATATTACAGGGGATAATGGTGGTTCTATGCTAAATGCCTATGTACGTCCGACGATTTATGATAAATATGGGAATAAAGCAACATTAGGAACAACAATAGAGAACTACACACCTAATAGCTATGGGTTAGTTACTCATATATTTCTTGATTTTGATGGTTCAAGAAATGATGTTATAGAATTAATGGACTCACACGGTAATGAGATTGATGTTTCAAATGAAAAACATTTGCCAGACGAAGCAAAGCTCACGAAGGCTAGAAGTACAGATGAAAATATTTCTTTATTGGTTCAAGACGGTCAGTTAAAAGATGTTGTGAAAGATGAAAAAGGAAGCCCAGAAGCTGAAATCATTTACAATGTTAAGCTAAGTAAAGAGGAAGGATGATGTGGCTTTGCCCGATCAAGAGGTTCGAAGAATGTAGTTAGATCTTAAGAAAGACGTAAAGAATGAAAGCGAAGTTATTTATAGGATTTGAAATAAAACTTTTTTATGTAAAAGACTCCAGGTATTATAAACAGATAATTGAGAGCGCTTTTTATAAAAAAATGAATGAGACCAGAAATAATGGTATGACTAGAAATATTATGATATACTATAATTAAAAAAATAAAAGCGTTTTTCATAAAAGGTGTGAGGTAGGTAAACAATGAAGAAAAAAAAATTTGCGATCATTGCAGTTCTTATAGTTTTAATTTCAGGAGGAGTATATTGTATGACAAAATGGATTGAACACAAAAACTCTCCATATAATGTTAGTGATGTTTTAGACGATAAAGGAGTAAAACTTTACAAACGAGGATTTCGTTTGTTGGAAGAACAACTGGCAACTTACATTAAAGAGCATTACTCTGGTGTTAGTAAAATTGAGTTTTCGCCAATTTTTGTTCAAGGTGGGGATGGGCAGAGTATGTTTCGTGCAACAATTGTGCCTGTCATTTATGACAATCATGGTAATAAGGCTTATTTAGGACGTTCTGTTGGAGAAGAAGATTTTGGCCGTTTTACAAGTAGTGGCAGTATTCAACTTAGCTTTGATGGATTTGACAATGAAGTTATTGAAATAAAGGTGGATGATGACTATGTCAATATCTCTAATAATGAGATATTGCCGGAAAAAGCAAAATTATCAACAAGCAAACGAATTGATAATAATATATCAGCCTTAATCAAAGCTGGACAAATAAAGAATATAGAAAAGAATCAAAACGGAAGTCCTCGTGCTGAAGTGAAATTTAATACTCAAATTAGAAAAGGAGATCATTTCAAATGGCGTTAACAGACGAGGAAATTCAGGAACTCCAAACTGAAGTTCTTGACATAATCAATGAAAAAAATGAAGGTCAGACTTATACTACTGATAAAAGTGAAATTGAATATAAAGTAATAAAGGAAATCAACAAAACTACACAAGCTGTAACAGTAGCACCAATTATTAATGGACAAGTTGATTACACTCAAACTACCATTGTTGTTGCTGGTACTCAATCACCTAATAACGAAATTAATAACCATGTTACAGAATCAGTATTCAATGCGGTAATGGCAAGAAATCAATTAACAGAACAGACAAAGGACGTTCGAGAATTTTATAATCAATCATTAGCTAGTGCTAAAAAAATGGCTGGCAAAGGACAAGAAGTTGATATCAGTAATATGTCGGGATTCAGTCAAGCGGGACCAGCAGTTGCTAAAGTAGCTGCGGAAATGAAAGTCCAAAAGATTACAAATTTCATGGACTGGGGTGCGTGGAATTCGTTGACAAAAAATACAGCCGACTATAGAGGTATTAGTGATGAAGAATTAGCATATATTAATAAACACTTACATTCATACAGTGATCAAGGGAAGGATTTAACAAGTTGGGATGGCCATGGTGGGATCATTACGTATGGAAAAGTATTTACCGTAGAGGGAAACATCATAATGCTGGGTTGCCAAAGATTAAAGGTAATAGCCCAGATCTTGAATGGTATGAAAAAAATGGTCTCTTTTGCTCAGGTATGACCGAAAAGCAAGTCAGAAAGATTGCAAAACATAAAGCAAAAATGTACGAAATAAATCCAGTAACCGCAAATTTTGGATTAGACTATGCTAAAAAAGATCCTGAACATTATGTTCTTGAGTATCTAAAAGAATATGGAGGCTTCGCTCCTGAGCCTTCTAAGCAGGATTTAATCTCCATAAATAGGAGATACATTGATGAATTGCATGCTTCTTTAAGAATTAGTTCTGGCGACAAAAAAATTAGTTTAAGAGAGGAACTCGTTCGCACAAGTGCTCAAACTGCTCTGCTTCAAGCTGAGGTCTATGAGCAAGAGATTAAAGATAAGTTAGCAAGTTCAAAATCAAAAGTAGAGGAACATATATCTGAATTAAGTAATGCAGCTCATACCCTTGCTCACAACCTTTCATCTGGTGAAGTAGAAGATCTTTTGTCTGAACTGACCTTATCCAAAGCTTGGAATGGGGAGACAGAAGCCTCTACTCTTGCCTCAGCAAGTGCATATACGACTAAAATGACGGAAATCGCTGGTAATTTAAACAAGGCCGCTGATAATATCGTAGCGATTGATCAAAAAGGCGCCCAGATTTTCACAAAAAAATAGGAGGAAGAGCATGATTGAACCAAATACAGAAGATCGAGCTGAAGCCGAACGGATAAAAAAAGAATATTTAAAGATTCAGGAACGCACAGCTATTCGTGGCTTGATTTCAGCTAAAAGAGCCATTCTTCTTGAAGAAAGTCAAGCTTTGCAGAGTTGGCTAGATAGTCAAGCTGAGACTATGAAAACTTTTGCCTCTACTCAAGTACCTGCGGACTTATCTGGGGCCTTCACAGGTGGAGCAGCAGATTCAGTCAAAGAGGTGCTAGGTGCTGTTCCAAAGCCTGAATTAGCCAGCCCTATCCTGTAGGAGGCCGTATGGATATTCAGAAAAGAATTAAGCGCCTTGATGACGAGCATATAGCTTTTCGAAAGAAAGTCAGCGAGTATGAATGGGATTATCAGGACATGAGACGAGAAGCTAAAAATGTTTCAGAGCAAATGAGCGAATGGATATTATCTTTTTGTCGCAATAGTCCTAATACCGTCCCCTCATATGAATTAAGCCAAATAGAGGAAAATAGAGAAATTTTTGAGAGAAAAATTCATCGTTATGAAGAACGGCTAAACAAAACTTATCACGAAGAAAATCGAATCTATAATAAAAAATTAGAGGAACTTGAGAAAGAAAAGAAGAACTCTTAACCTTTCTTCCATTTTCATAAACTACATGGACAGGTACTACATCTGTCTTTTTGTTTACATTTATTCTGCAACGAAATCTTCTAAATATGATACAATAATAACAGATTATAAGCGGACAAGTATGGCGGAGTAATCTTGCCATGTTGTTCGCTAGATGAGGAGAAGCTGATGCAAGCAGTTAAACATTTTATTGAAACATTTGTTCCTGAGCACTATGATCTCTTTTTGGATCTGAATCGTGCCGACAAGACTTTTTCAGGAAAGGTGACCATTACTGGGGAAGCTAAGACGAGTAAGATTTCCCTACATCAAAAAGATTTGACAGTTGAAGCTGTAGAGGTGGCTGGCCAAGCTCGTCCTTTCACTCTTGATAAGGACAATGAAGCTCTTTATATCGAGTTGGAAGCGGCTGGGCCTGTAGTGGTGACAATAACTTATACTGGTAAGATTACGGACAATATGACAGGGATTTACCCATCTTACTACACGGTAGATGGTGTGAAAAAAGAAATCATTTCTACGCAGTTTGAGAGTCACTTTGCCCGCGAAGCCTTTCCGAGTGTAGATGAGCCAGAGGCTAAGGCAACTTTTGATTTGGCTTTGAAATTTGACCAAGCAGAGGGTGAATTGGCCCTGTCTAATATGCCGGAAATTGATGTTGAAAACCGCAAGGCGACTGGCGTTTGGAAGTTTGAAACGACTCCACGTATGTCTTCCTATCTCTTGGCTTTTGCTGCAGGTGATATGCAAGGAATTACTGCTAAAACCAAGAATGGAACTTTGGTAGGAGTTTATGCGACCAAGGCCCACCCAGAGAGCAATCTAGAGTTTGCTTTGGACATTGCGGTTCGCTGTATTGAATTTTACGAAGAATACTACGGAGTCAAGTATCCTATTCCTCAGTCACTTCACGTGGCCCTGCCAGATTTTTCTGCTGGGGCTATGGAAAACTGGGGCTTGGTGACCTATCGGGAAATTTATCTGCTGGTGGATGAAAATTCAACAGCTCTGAGCCGTCAGACAGTTGCCTTGGTTGTTGCGCACGAACTAGCTCACCAATGGTTTGGAAATCTAGTGACCATGAAGTGGTGGGATGACCTCTGGCTCAATGAAAGTTTTGCCAATATGATGGAGTATGTCTCAGTTGATGCGATTGAGCCTAGCTGGAAGATTTTTGAAGATTTCCAGACCAGTGGTGCTCCTTATGCCCTCAAGCGTGACGCGACAGATGGCGTCCAGTCGGTCCATGTAGAGGTCAAGCATCCTGATGAAATCAATACTCTTTTTGATGGAGCGATTGTCTATGCCAAGGGTAGTCGTCTTATGCACATGCTGCGCCGTTGGCTGGGAGATCATGCTTTCCGTAAGGGGCTAGGTGCCTATTTCGAGAAGCATCAGTATGGCAATACCATCGGTCGCGACCTCTGGGACGCTCTTTCTCAAGCTTCTGGTCGTGATGTAGCTTCCTTTATGGATGCTTGGCTGGAGCAGCCGGGTTATCCAGTTGTCACTGCTAAAGTCGAAAATGACTGCTTGATTTTGAGCCAGAAGCAGTTCTTCATTGGGGAGCACGAAGACAAAGGTCGCCTCTGGCCAGTACCGCTCAACAGTAACTGGCAAGGCCTTCCTGATACTCTGACGACAGAAAGACTGGAAATTCCTAATTATGCAGCCTTAGCAGCGCAAAATGAAGGAGCCCTGCGTCTCAATACAGAAAACACTGCTCACTATATTACAGATTATCAGGGTGAGTTGCTAGATGCTCTTCTGAATAATCTTAGCTCTTTAGACAATATCAGCAAACTGCAAATCGTGCAAGAGCGCAGACTTCTGGCAGAGTCAGGTAAGATTTCTTATGCGGACCTGCTGCCAGTTATCAGCAAGTTGGCAAACGAAACTTCTTATATGGTGGTTTCAGCTGTTTCCCAATTGCTGGAAGGGTTGAATCGTTTTGTGGATGAAGGCAGTCAGACAGAAGAAGATTACAAAGCACTGCTGAAAATTCTCAGTCAAAGTAATTTCGACCGTCTTGGTTTTGAAAAACAGGCAGGCGAAAGCGATGAGGATGAGATGGTTCGTCAGCTAATTGTGGGCAATATGATTAAGGCTGACGATGAGACAGCCAAAGCTCAAGCAAGCCAGATTTTTGACAAGTATCGTGATAATTTGGAAAAACTCCCTGCCGCTATTCGCTTGCAGGTATTGGTCAACCAAATCAAGCATCATGAAAGCAAGGAGCTGACTAAGCTTTATCTGGACTTATATGTCGCTTCAAATGACGGAAGCTTCAAAAATGCTCTTTCTACAGCCCTTTCTTATACGAAGAACAAGGAAACCTTGGATGGACTGTTAGCGACTTGGAAGGATAAATTTACTGTGAAACCGCAGGATTTGTCAGCTTGGTATGCCCGTTTCCTCAGCCGAGATTTTACTCAAGAAGCAGTGTGGACTTGGGCGCGTGAAAATTGGGACTGGATCAAGGCAGCACTAGGTGGCGACATGAGTTTTGATAGCTTTGTCATTAGCCCGGCAGTGGTATTCAAGACAGAGAAGAGATTAGCAGAGTATAAAGCCTTCTTTGAGCCTCAGTTGGACGATATGGCGATTAGCCGAAACATCAGCATGGGAATCAAAGAAATCGCCGCGCGTGTTGAACTGGTGAAACGTGAGAAAGAAGCAGTGGAAAAAGCAATTCGAGCTGCAATCTGATAGATTTGATTAAAATGACAAGAAAGTCTGGGATATTAGCCTATCTCAGGCTTTTTCTTTATCATTTTGAGTGTTTAAACATTGCTAATATGCCTTTGCTTTGATAAAATAGAAAAGTATGTGAAATAAACAGGCAACTGTTTAAAGGAGAAATGGAGTTTATATGGAAAAGAAAATAGTCTATGGCTTCCGCAAGAGCCGTCTTTCTAAGGGCTTGTGCGGAGCTGTTTTGGGTGCGGCTTTGTTGGTAGCTGCCGGATCAGTTCAAGCAGAGGAAAAGGTATCTTCAGCAGCAGAACAGTCTGCCCTTTCTGAAGATGCTCTTTCGCCAACCGAAGAGTCCCAGCCAACTGTTGTGCCTGCTCAGTCAGAGCCAGTTTATCAAGACAAGCTTCCCTTGGAGGTTTCCCATGCGGACTTGGACCGAGCTGTGGCAGAGGCCGAGAAAGCGGGAGTTCAGCTAAAGCAGGAGCCAACTGTTGATTTAGGAACAGCTAGAAATCCAGAAGAAGCTGCTAGTAAACGGGAGACGGCGCTAACAGATTATGAGACCCAAGTCAAGGAAATACGTGAAACCACAGCAGCTTATCAAGAGCAGTTGAAGACCTATGAGAAAGATCTCAGTCAGAAAGAGTCTGCCAATCAAGCCTTGAAAGACCAATATGACAAGGCTCTGGCTTCCTATGAACAAGAGTCCAGTCGCATTCAGGCTGAAAATACTCAGCTCAGGCAGACTATGAGCAGAAACGGACGGCTTATCAGGCAGAATTGAGCCGTATAGTAAAAATCAATCAAGAGAAAGAAGTCTCCTATCAAGCAGCTTTAGCAGCCTATCAAGAGGAGCGTTCACGGATTTTACAAGAAAATGCTCAAGCGAAAGCTGCCTACCAAACTGCTATGGAGAGCTATGCTACAGAGCTGAAAACTACTCGGGAGAAGAATGCTGAAGCAAAGCGTCGCTATGAAGAAAAGGCTTGCTCAGGTCTCAGCTCAAAATAAAGCTGCCCAAGCTGAAAATGCAGCCATTGCAGAACGAAATCAGGCAGCTGAAAAAGCCTATCAGGAAGCAGTCAAGCAGTATGAAGCTGAAGTTTCCAGACTGGCTCAGGTTAAGGCAGAAAAAGAAGCTGTTTATCAAGCTGCCTTGGCTGATTATGAGAAAGAGTTGGCTAGGATTCAGAAAGAAAATGCTGAGCTAGAGCAGCAGTATCAGTCAGAATTGGCGACTTACCAACAGGAAGTAGAACGCATTCAAAGAGCCAATCAAGCAGCTAAACAATCTTATGAGACAGCCTTGGCTAAAATCCAAGAGCAGAACAAAGAGATTGAGGCCCAAAATCTAGCTGTTCAGAAGAAAAATATAGCCTTAAAGGAGCAGTATCAGGCTGATTTAGCTGCTTATCAAGAGCGATTGGCTGAGATTCGTCAAAAAAATCAAGCGGCAGAGAAAGACTATGAGAGCAAATTAGCTGCTTATCAAAAGAATCGCTCTGAAATCGAGGCGGCCAATGAGGCCAAAGAAAGAGACTATCAAGCGGCTTTGACTGCCTATCAAGCTGAACTTGAGCGTGTCCAAGCTGAAAATAAGAAGCAGCAAGCTGCCTATGAGACAGAAAAAGAAGGAGTAGCAGCCCGTAATGAAGCCATTGAAGCTGAAAATGCCCAGATTCGTCAGCAAAATCAGGAAAAACAAGAGCTTTATAAAAAGCAATTAGCCCAATATGAGCAGGATGTGGCTCGAATCACTGAAAGCAACCAGAAAAGTCGGGAAGCATATGAGAAAGCCTTGCTTGCCTATCAGGAGGCGATTGCTCGGATTGAGACAGAAAACAAGAATAAACTAGCTGCTTATCAGGCGGACTTAGCGACCTACCAAGCAAATCTTGCAAAGGATTGAAGCAGAAAATCAAAGACTAAAAGAAGACTATGAGGCAAACCTTGCTTCTATTTCAGCGCAGAATGCAGTGATTGAGCAGGAAAATGCAAGCATTAAGGAAAAAAATGCCCGCTTGAAAGCTGACTATGATAAGCTCTTGGAAGAATATAAGAAGGCAAAAGCTGCCTATGATACAGCCAAAACTAAGTATGATGCAGCTCTTGTAACTTTTGAGAGAGAGTTGCAGGAAGCTGAAGCTAAGAAAAATGAAGAAGGCTATCTCAGTAAGGTTGAAAGCCAGCCTTTTGTTTTCAAATCTGAGCCCCAGGCTGTCTTGACGCTTGATCCCTCTATTAGAACCTATACCAATGATGAGCTGACTGATGAGGTTCGTTCTTGGGGAATGGATCAACAAGGAATAACTGCTTTGACCAGTGTTTTAAAAGGGAAAGAACATCAGACTAAAGTCATTTTACAAAAAGATGTGCCTCTGGTAGCTACTTATACTAATATCAAAAATTCCAGTATTCAGGGCAAGAAAATCGCTAAAGTTGTCTACACTTATACTCTGAAAGAATCAACGAAGAGTCAGGATAAGCTGCCAGTTTTCTTAGTTAAGGATCCGACCTTGACTGTCTGGACCTTGGATTTTCATGGCCATTCTCGGGTCAATGTTCAAGCTGAGTTTTTCGATGAGGCAGGAGAAAGGCTTGATATGACAGGCTCGCTTTGTCAGCTTCTCGTCTTTAAATACGAACAAAGTTGCGATTGAATATATCAAGAATTTTTAATGGTGAATATATTCCTATTACAGGCTCTGCCATTAATGTTCACCCAGATACTAGTGTTCACGCTGATATTTCAATTAACTTTGAGCGGGAAGGCTCTCGCTTTGAGTATAACAAATGGGACTCGCCGAACAGTCCCTATAACTGGTATGGCGCTATCGTAGGTAAGGCACAGGGCGATGTCATTTCCTTTGATATTGGTTCACGAAACCGAGGTTCTGCTTGGTTTGTATTTAACTCTGATATTAAAGCCAAAGGTGTTCCAATGAAGCCTGTTGCTCCGACAGAAGTTGCTCAACCTCAGGAACCGGCTTATGAGGAAGTCAAGGCCTTGCAGCCTCTTCCAAGTCAGCCAGTCTATCAACCTTTGCCAGAAGAGCCAGCTCAGCCGGCCTATCAAGAACTTCCTAGCCAGCCGACAGAAACTCAGCCTCTTCCTCTTCCAAATCGGCCTGAGGAGCCAGCAGTCCTACCAGAAAGAGATCTGGCAATTCTTCCGCAAGAGCCAACTTATCTGCCTGAGCCGCTTCAACCTCAAAAGCCAGTTTATCAGGAAGTGCCAGAAGAACCTAGCTCCCCTTCTCTATTGACAGAGCCGACTGCAGTTGAAGAGCCAACCTATGAGAAGGAGCAGCCCTTGCTGAGTCTTCCGCAAGCTCCGGTTGAAGAAGCGCTGCCACAGGAACCACAGCTCCCATCTTATTTGAAGGAACCAGAGAAACCTCAAAAAGATCCTGAAGTAAGCACGGGTGAGGCTCCGAAACCGCCTGTTTATGAAGAAGAAATTGCTTTAGAGGAGCTGCCTCAGGAGCCAAGCTATCTGCAGGAACCACAGCTCCCTCAAGAACCAGTTCTTCAGCCTGAACCCCAGTCACCTGTCAGAGAAAGTGACCTGCCTCTGATAGAGGAGCCTGACAAACCAAACTATAAGGAGCTTCCCCAACAGCCGGCTGAACCTAGCTATCAAGCTTTGCCAAGCCGTCCGCAAGCACCAACTCAAACTTATCACTATAACCAGCTCTTTATCCAGTTAAAAGTCAGAGAAGAGTTGGAGGATGAGTCCAAGAAGAATATTCATCAACAAGAGGTTAGCCAGGGAAGTTTTGCAGTCCTTAATCTGGTAACGGATGCTTTGCCTGCTTATCGCTTGCCAATTCACTCTTTCGTATTGGAAGATCGCCTGCCAGAAGGTTTTGAATTAGATCTAGAAGCTACTAGAGCGAAAAGTCCTGGTTACGAGGTTTCTTATGATCCGAGCAGCAGAGTTTTGACTTTTGTTGCTGCACCAGGTTTGCTTGAACGCTACAATGCTGATTTGAATATTGCGACCGAGCCTCTAGCTCCGGCAGCCGTTGGTCGACTCTTGTATCCAGGCAGAACCTATACCAATCATTTCAGCTTGCTGATTAATAATCAATACCGGATAGAATCCAATAAGGTTAGTGTTTCGACACCTCCTGCAGAGATTACTGTTCAAACAGCGCAAAAATTTGAGCCTCTTTCAAATCAGGATTGGCAGCATCAGAGATCTGCAAGTAAGCAACCAAGCAACATGCAGCTATCCGTCAGCTACCAAACCAGTCAAGGTCAATTGCCTAAAACTGGAAGCAGTTCGAGCTCTCTTCTCACTTATTTTGGCTTTGCGGCCTTGCTAGCTGCAGCAGGTTTCCGCTCATCTAAGAAAGAGTCGTAAAAAGATAAGCAGCTCCTGCATCCATAGCTTTTGAACATGATAAATTTAGACTGAGACAATTTTGTCCCAGTCTTTTTTGCTGCGGATTTTTGGGGCAAATGTTTGATAGATGTATCAAGTGTTTTAGATAGGCAAGTATTTTAAGATGAACGTAAATCGTGTTATAATAGCCATGTCAAAGAATTTTTTACCTACAATAATCACTAATGTTAAAGAATTTCATCTAGCCAAACAACTAAAAAATAAGTATGATGAGGAGGAAAAGATAATGTTAGGAAAACAATTGAAGTTTATACGGGAGCAAAGAGGCTATAGCCAAGCTCAGATTGCAGAATCATTAGGAACGACTCGGCAGACCATCTCGAACTGGGAAAAATGATAAGACGATTCTAGATAGTGCAAGTCTTATTCGTCTAGCCGATTTTTACCAGATTTCATTAGATGAGCTATGTGGTCGAAAAGCTTTATCTATCTCCAAAGATTCGAGCATAAAATCAATGATTTTGACAAATGCCTGTACACTTTGGACTTGCTTTGTTTCATCTCTCGGATAGCTCTATTGATTTTCCTGCTAACTTTTTAGTTATTTAGAATATTAGGAGGAAAACAATGTTTTACTATTTTTATTTATCTCTCGCAATTCTATTTGAAATTGCCGCCACAAGTCTTTTAAAACTATCTCAAGGTTTTTCGAAACTATTTTTCGGTTGCCTTGCTTTGATGTTTTATGGCTTGTGCTTTTTCTTTTTATCTCTATCTTTAAAGGGCATTCAGTTAAATCTAGCTTACGCTATTTGGTCTGCAATAGGTCTAGTAGGGACAACGATATTATCTATTCTGCTTTGGCACGAAAAAGTAACAGCTGTAAGCCTTTTTAGGGATAAGTCTAGTTATTGTCGGACTTTGTTTTTATTGAACTTTATCACAAAAGACTCACTAGAGAATGGAGAATTATATGTTTGATAATTATTTTTAAAAAAATAAAAAGGTTGTAATTATTGGTGCAAGTGGCAGTTTGGGAAGAGTCTATACACGTGCTTTTTCATCAAGTAGGTGCTAGGTTATTTCTCTTAGGAAGAGATATAGATAAGTTAAAGATATTTGTGCAAGAATTTTCGTATTTTATTCCAATAAGCTCAGTGGATATTACAAGTGAAGAGTCTCTAAAAAATGTAGTATCAGAGATACAAGAGTGGTCGGAATGTATAGATATTGTTATCAATGCAACTGGTTTTGATGTAAGAAAGTCTTTGTCAGCGCATTCCCTTGAGGACATAGAGCAGACACTATTGATCAATTTATCTGGCGCCATTCTGATTAGCAAGATTTTTCTGCCCTTATTAGCAAATGAAAAAGGTGCTACAATTGTGCATTCTGGCGGTTTTGCAGATGGGCGGCTCGCTTTCCCTTACTATAGCGTAGATGTGGCTAGTCGTGCAGGGATTTTTTCTTTTATTGAATCAATGAATCGCGAATTAAAGCAGGAGCAGAAAAAGGTGTATTTAACCTATTTTTGTCCCAATGCTGCGGACACACCCTCAGAAAAGCCTTACCATCCTGTTTGGAAAGAAATGGGAATTAAGATTTCAACTACAGACGAAGTTTGCCTAGCTTTGCTAAAAGGTATTAAGTCTCATCGAAGAGTCATCCTGATGGGGCGAGGGGCATCTTTGTTTGCTAAACTCAATCTTCTGTCTTCAAGATTAGCTGATTTTCTTTTATTAGATAAGTATAGCCGTATATTAAAAAGCACTTTTGCATAATCCATTTTTCCCTATCTTTCAGCCTTTTTTAAGAAAAAATTCAGTCCTGTTTAAGTAAAAATCTATATGATAATGCTATTCAAGTGAAAGGATGTGTATGGGATGACTTGTAAGCTGCATTAGCTTCTTGTTTGATAGAAACAGATAGAAAAATTTACAAAAGAAAGAAGGAACATATTAAATGGATATGGAAAAAATGATTGTTGTAGAAAAAAGCACCAAATGGTGGCTGACAGTTGCGACGGGTGGTGCTCTAACAGTTGGACTTCTAGGTGGCTATGGTCTTGCGACAGCTATTCACGGTACAAACAATCAGCAATCAGCTATTCAACAGACAGCTACAATGCCTGGAGCACCGGAGCAGGGGCAGAATGCAGGAAATGGCATGCCACCACAAGCTGGTCAGAATGGTCAAAATGGTGGACCAGGTAATGGAATGCCGCCGCAGGATGGTGGTCCAGGACAAAACAGTCAAGACCAAGGCATGCCGCCTCAAGACGGTCAGCAGTCTGGCAATGACAAGAGCAAGGATTCTTCTGCTCAGCAAAATGACAACGGGAAGAAAAACAAGAAAAAGTCTTCAACGAACACAAACGAACAATCGGACAAGAACAATAATAAGTCGACAAAAGAAAATAAAACGTCGCAGTCGTAGAAAAAACTTACTGATTTTGACCCAAGTCATGATATAATAAGAATAGCAAATAAAACAAAAACCAAAAAGACATAATCTTGGAAAGTTTTATTGGAGGAAAGAAAAAAATGATTAAAATTCTATTGGTAGAAGATGACCTTGGACTGTCAAACTCAGTTTTTGATTTTTTAGATGATTTTGCAGATGTAATGCAGGTTTTTGATGGTGAAGAAGGTCTATATGAAGCAGAAAGTGGTGTTTATGACCTCATCTTACTGGATCTCATGCTGCCTGAAAAGGACGGTTTCCAAGTGCTGAAAGATCTCCGAGCAAAAGGAGTCACAACCCCCGTTCTCATCATGACAGCTAAGGAAAGCTTGGATGACAAAGGACATGGCTTTGAGCTCGGCGCTGACGACTATCTGACAAAACCTTTCTATTTGGAAGAACTGAAAATGCGGATCCAAGCGCTCTTGAAACGCGCTGGTAAATTCAACGAGAATACTCTTTCTTATGGTGATGTGACTGTCAACCTATCTACAAATTCAACCACGAAGGCGGGTAAAGATGTAGAGTTGCTTTGGTAAAGAGTTCGACCTCTTGGTTTATTTCCTGCAAAATCAAAAATGTAATCTTGCCTAAGACTCAAATTTTTGACCGTCTGTGGGGCTTTGACAGTGATACCACTGTTTCCGTTGTCGAAGTGTACGTTTCAAAGATTCGTAAAAACTGAAAGGAACGGCATTTGCGAAAAACCTACATACTCTTCGTAGTGTCGGCTACATTTTAAAAGATGCTGAATAAAATCAAGAAGACCTTTTATGCGGATGATTTCTCTTATTTCATTCGCTATTTTGGGTTGTTTACATTAATCTTCTCAGCCATGACCTTGATTATTATTCAGGTTATGCGCTCCAGCCTTTATACGTCAGTTGATGAAAATCTGAAAAACCTGAGTAATGATCCTAGTTCTGTAGCTGATTTGGCCTATCGGACGACAGGCCAGCAGTCTGATCCAAGCAATAAGGTCAATTCTAAAAGTCCTAAAAGCAGTAAAGAGCCAGATGGTGATTCAGATGAAGAGCCTAAGCCTAACAATCTAACCACGCCAAATGTCAGCTCTAATACTTTTGCCCTGCTTTTGGATGATGATTATAAAAATATTTCCACCAGCAAGAGCGATGGTTTTCTGGACTTTAATTCATTAGAGTTTAACAAGTCCTATCTAAATCAAATCAAGGAAATTGTGATTGGTAACAGCTTTGGCCAAACGGAGAGCTATCGGGCTTATCTCTTTGATATTGATCCTAAAAATGAGTACCCTGATATCAAGTACGCTGTGGTCATGACTAGTATCAGCCAGCTGGAGCAGACCAGCAGCAAGCATGAGCAGTTGATTGCCATGGTCATGGTCAGCTTCTGGGGAATTTCTCTGATTGCCAGTATTTATCTGGCTCGGATGAGTGTCAAGCCTCTGCTGGAAAGTATCCAGAAGCAGAAGGCTTTTGTGGAAAATGCCAGTCACGAGCTACGGACTCCTCTGGCAGTATTGCAGAGCCGCTTAGAGACGCTCTTTCGTAAGCCTGAAGCTACAATCATGCAGAGCAGTGAAAATATTGCTTCTAGCTTGGATGAAGTACGCAATATGCGCTTGCTGACGACCAATCTGCTCAATCTGGCTCGTCGCGATGATGGCATCAAGCCACAATATGGTGAAGTTGAACCAGAATTTTTTGATACCACCTTTGCTAATTACTGCATTATCGCAAGGGAGAATAAAAAGCCTTTCATTCAGAAAATATGATCAAGCACCCTATTGTGACCGATCAAATTTTTCTCAAACAACTGATGACCATTCTATTTGACAATGCTATCAAGTATACAGATGATGATGGCGTAATTAGTGTCATGGCTACTTCGACAGATCGTTACCTTATTTTCCGAGTGGCGGACAATGGTCCTGGTATCAGCGATGAAGATAAAAAGAAGATTTTTGATCGCTTTTATCGGGTGGACAAGGCTCGGACCCGTCAGAAAGGTGGCTTTGGTCTGGGACTTTCTCTGGCCAAGCAGATTGTCGATGCTTTCAAGGGCACCATTTATGTCAAGGACAACAAACCAAAAGGTACGGTCTTTGAAGTTAAACTGCTATTGAAAGAAACGAAAAAGCGTTCTGTTAAATAGCGGGAGAGGCCTAATATGAACATTTTGGTTTATGGTGCTGGCACAATTGGTTTGACATACGCTTGGTTACTGTCTAATCAGCATCAAGTTACTGTCTTAGTTAGAGAGCATAAGCTGTCGACTTTAGAGCAAGGCTTCACAATTTCTATTAAAGATTTAAGGAAAGATGATCAGGTCTATAAAGAACATCATTTTCAACCGCCATTGGTGACGAGCATTGATCAAGACTATGACCTGATTCTCTTAACGGTAAATAGTTTGCAACTAGAGCAGGCATTGGATCATTTGGCGGCTATAAAGGGAAAAGCTCATTTACTTATTTTACAGAATAACTGGAATATCAACTCCAAGATTCCTTCTTATTTGGACAGAAAGCAGGTGTCGTTAGCTTTTCCTTCTTCTGTTGGAGGAGGGCGAAAGAGTGATAGTCGGATCCAAGCTATCATTTTCAAAGAAGCTACGTTACTTGATGATGATTCTTACACATCAGAGTTGTCTCCTATCTTCACAGCTAGTGGTATAGGCATTGATGCTATGCCTGACTTGGCTTCTTGGATGAAGGTTCACTGCCTTCAGGAGGCAGTAATGGCAGGTGCAGTTGCAGAAGAGGGGACTTTTGATGCACTCTTGAAAGATAAAAAAGCAATTCGAAAGATGATTTGCGCTTGGCGAGAAGGTTTAGAACTCTGTCAGCGATATGGCATTCCTAAACATCGTTATAAACCTACTAAATATCTATCCCTGCCCTTATTTCTCTTGGTTCCAGTAATGAAGTTCATGTTGAGTCAGCCTTTGGTTGCCGAAATGGTCACAAATCATATGCATTCAGGCTATGCCGAGTGGGTTGATCAATATTTTGAAATCAAAAGAAGTGCTGAAAAGGAAAGCATTCCCATGCCTCAATGGAATTCGTATAGCGACTTCATTGAACATTTTTTGAAAAACAATTCTTAGCAGGCCTTAATGGCTTGCTTTTTATCTGGTACCTATTTACTTTTTTAAAAATTTAATATAAGTTTTGCCTAAAATAGGGTATAATAATAAACAAGAAAGAATGAGGTGAAATTATGGCATCAAAAATGTTACATACTTGTTTGCGTGTGGAGAATTTGGAAGCGTCTATCGCTTTTTTTATGCAGAGGCTTTTTGGCTTTTAAGGGAGCTGCGCCGCAAGGATTTTTCCAGATTATCAGTTTACTATCGTTTATCTAGGTTTTGGAAGGTGATGATTATGAGCTGGAACTGACCTATAACTATGATCATGGTCCTTATGTGATTGGCGACGGCTTTGCTCATGTGGCACTTAGCACGCCGGACTTGGAAGGTCTGCATGCTGAGCACAAGGCTAAAGGCTATGAAGTGACAGATCCAAAGGGCCTTCCTGGCAACCCGCCTAATTATTATTTTGTAAAAAGATCCCAGATGGCTACAAGGTGGAAGTTATTCGTGAGAAGAGTCTCTAACATCTATCTGCAGTTAATTTTGCAAGATAAATGATGATTTTTATTCATTTAGGACAGGTGTATGAAAAGACAAAATAACAAGAAACACGGTAAGAAACACTCATCGTTCTCAGCTTGCTAGGCTTAGCTTTTGTTGCTGCTCTATTTCTGGGTGCTGTAAAGATTTACGCTATTTTCCAAGAAAAGGAACTGCAAGAGAAGGTTAGTGTGCTGATTTCTCAAGAAGAGACTTTCCACGCTGAAAAAACTGAAAAGCAGAGCAAGATGATTGGCAGCCACTATGTAGAGGCCTTTTATCCTCTTCTGGATGGTCAGGTTATGGCAAGTGTCAAGGAGCAGATGGACGCTGATAGCCAGACGATTAAGGATAATCAGAAGAAGGGCGATAAGATTGAGGAATTGACTTTCTACTATGCTGAGGAAAAAGAAACGAGCCTGAAGGATGTCAAAGAAGTACTGGTGCATCGTAAGGACTATCATGTCAAAGAGATGAAAATCAGTAAAGGAGAAGAGCGGGAAGTTGCTGACAGCTACCTTGGTGCAGACGGCAGCCCTTTCACTCTGGATAAGCTCTTTCAGGATCCTGATGCAGCTAAGGGAAATCTTCATCAATGAAATATCCAGCCAGCTGACCTTTAGACAGGCCGATGAGGCGGTGCAGACGGAAATTCTCAATAACCTTAATGGAACTGAGTTGAGTCAGTGGTCTTTCCGTTATGAGTACAGCCATTTTTCTATTAAATTGAGCAAGGAAGTGCAAGGCTTAACCAGCATTGACGTTCCGTTATCCAGCTTTTATGACCAGATCAATGCGGACTATCTGACCGGAGATGACTTGGCGGCTTATCAGAGTTTCGAGGCTAAGAAGCATGTGAAAATGGTTGCTCTGACCTTTGATGACGGTCCAGATCCTAAGACAACACCACAGGCTCTGGACATCCTCAAGAAATATGGTGCCAAGGCGACCTTCTTTATGGTTGGGCAAAATATTGCTGGTAATGAAGCGATTGTCAAGCGCGTGCACAATGAAGGTCATCAGATTGGGATTCATACATGGGATCATCCAGTTTTAACCAAACTTCCTCTGGAGACAGCCCAAAAAGAAATCCTTGATACCCAGACCGCTATTAACAATGTCATAGGCATCAAGCCAACGATTACGCGGCCTCCTTATGGAGCTATTAATGCTACAATCCAAAATTCGGTTGACCAGTCCTTTATCATGTGGAATGTGGACAGCCTAGACTGGAAGACACGCAATACTAAAGCCATTATGCAAGAGATTGCCAAAACCCAGCCAGGCTCGATTATCCTCATGCATGATATTCACCAGACCAGTATTGATGCTCTGCCAAGCGTCATCCAGTATCTTCAGAGTAACGGCTATACTCTGGTGACGGTCGATGAGCTGCTGGAAGGTCAGCTAGAGCCGCATCGTATTTATTACGGGAAGAGACTAAAAACGGTCCTTGGGTTTAGATTTTTGAAATTCTTGTTGGTCATAAGTAAAAAAGCTTTGGAAACATTAGATTTCCAAAGCTTTTTTAGTTTAACTCGTTACATAAAGTTCTTGATTTTTTAGTACAATTTCACGAACGGAAGCGTATTTTTTCAATGTTTTCAGCTCTTCTGGATGGCTGATGAAGGTAATCACATAGCCTTCCTTGCCCATGCGGCCGGTTCGTCCAGAGCGGTGGGTATAGGTTTCTAAATCGCGTGGAAGCTCATAATTGACGACACATTCTAGCGAGTCAATATCAATGCCACGAGCAACCAAGTCAGTGGCTAGCAGAAGAGTAATCTGATGTTCTTTGAACTTATCTAGAATAACCTTACGGAACTTAACGTTGACATCGCTGGCTAGAGAAACCGCGTTGGCTTCACGATACTGGAGTTTTTCCTCGGCGCTGCCTAGGTCTGACAGAGCGTTGAAAAAGACCAGTCCACGGAAATCTTCAACATTGGATAGCTTACGCAGCAACTCCACCTTATCACGTTTTTCGACATGCATGTAAAAATGCTGGATGTTGTCCAAAACTTGGTCGTCAATGCTGATTTCTAGAGTATTTTCAGCAATTTTATCGTGGTCGAACTTAGCAGTGGCGCTCATATATATCAGCTGGTGGTCACGAGGTGCATAGTGGGTGATTTTATCGACAAAGTGATACTGAGAATCGCTGAGCAGCTGGTCAAATTCGTCCAAAATGATGGTTTCGACATTCATCATCTTGATCTTCTTGAGCTTGGCCAATTCGAAAATTCGTCCAGGCGTTCCGATGATAATTTCTGGACCTTTCTTAAGGCGCTCAATTTGTCGCTTCTGGCTGGATCCGGAGAGCAGGAGCTGAGCTGTCAGTCCTAAAGGCTCTGCCCAAGTCTTGCAGACCTCAAAGATTTGTCCGGCCAACTCGGTGTTAGGAGCTAAAATCAAGAGCTGTTGGGCTTTTTTAGGTGTCAGCCTGAGCAGATTGGGAAAGAGATAGGCCAGAGTTTTACCAGTACCAGTCGGACTGATTCCCAGCACCGTATCGCCTGCAGAAATAGGCTCAAACATCTTCTCTTGAATAGGTGTCAAATCTTCAAAACCTAGCTGAGCCAGCTGATTTTGCCAGCTCGGGGAAATTGTTCCTTAATCATCATCAACCTCAAATCTAATGCCAGCGTCCTTGCGCATGGCAAATAAGCTTTCATGAACAGCCGCTGCCGTATCCAACCATTTCTCGTAAGCCGTATCCTGTCCGCCCTTGAGCACTCGTGCGAAAGCCTGAGTCTCTTCCAGCATGGTGTGGGAAGCACGCTTGATAGGCAGCACCTCTTCTTGTCCGTCCAGACTTTGCCAAATAGCAGAGCTGATAAATTCAATCCCGTCTAAAGTCAGAGTTCCCTGATCCGTGTAAATCTCTGCTGGCAGATTGCTGTTTATATTTTTACCGGCCTGAATCTGAACTTGAAAATCTGGATAGATGAGACAGCCGGCTCCATTTAAATCAATCGTATTGGCTAGCTGCTGGGCGCTGTAGCGAGCGAAGCGCGGATGGCCGAAAAGTCTGATAGCCGCATAGACAGGATAGACACCCAAATCCATCAAAGCGCCGCCAGAAAACTTAGCTGAGAAAACGTTGGGCTGCTCTCCCGCAAGCAGAGCTTGCATTTTTGAAGAATACTTGGCATAGGTGAAGTTGGCTCCCAAGACGGTCTTGTCCTTGAGAAAATCACTGATCGTATCAAAGGCCTGCTCATGATAGTTGCGGGCAGCTTCAAAGAGATAGACTTGGTGCTCGTCAGCCAGCTTGACCAATTCCCGCCATTCTTTGGGACGAGAAACCGCTGGCTTTTCGACAATGACATGTTTACGAGCCAGAATGGCTACCTTGGCATGCTTGAAATGCAGGCTGTTGGGACTGGCGATATAAACGACATCGATATCGGACGACAGAAAGTCCAGCATTTCAGTATAGACGGCCGTATTTTCATAGTTTTGCACAAAGCGCTCAGCAGAAGCCAGAGCACGAGAGTAGACAGCTGCCAGCTGATAGTCGCCTGTTGAGTGAGCGGCCTTGATGAACTCATGAGAAATAGAACCTGTTCCGATGATTCCAAGTTTGAACATAAAAACCTCCCTTTTTTTCTATTTTTTTAAGCATGTACTTTTTATTTTAGCTCTTTCATTATAACATGAATTGCGGTAAAATAGATAAGATAACAAGAGATGGAGCTTATAATGCAAAATAGACCTATTATTATTGGTGTGACTGGTGGTTCTGGAGGCGGAAAGACCAGTGTTTCTCGAGCAATTTTAGCTAATTTTCCAAACGAAAATATTGCCATGATTGAGCATGACTCCTACTATAAGGATCAGACGCATCTGACTTTTGAGGAGCGGGTGAAGACCAACTATGACCATCCTTTTGCCTTTGACACGGACTTGATGATTGAGCAGATTAAGGAGCTCTTGGCTGGTCGGCCAGTGGATATTCCCACTTATGACTATACAGAGCATACCCGCAGTAAAAAGACCTATCGTCAGGATCCTCAGGATGTGTTTATTGTTGAGGGGATTTTGGTCTTAGAGGACCAGCGCCTGCGGGATTTGATGGATATTAAAATCTTTGTGGACACAGATGATGACGTTCGGATTATTCGTCGTATTAAGCGGGACATGGAAGAGCGCGGCCGCAGTTTGGATAGCGTTATTGAGCAGTATTTGGGTGTGGTTAAGCCTATGTACCATCAGTTCATCGAGCCGACCAAGCGCTATGCGGATGTCATCATTCAGAAGGAGCTTCTAACAAGGTGGCTATTGACCTGATTACGACCAAGATTGAAAAAATCCTTAAGGAAGCCAGAGAAGGATAGGACAGGTAGCTTTTTAGTTCTGTCATTTGAGGAAATAAAAGTTTGTGAATCTGGTGAATCGCAGTAGCTGCAAGATTTTTGAAATCTAATCTAGCAAGGGAAGTGGACGGACTGAAATCTATGATTTTTCAGAGTCTGGTCACTCCCTTATTTTTGTAGGTGGTTTATGAAACAATTTGTAAAAAGAGAGTTTCACTCTCGTTCAAAATTTTTTGCCTGCCTCTTGACCTTTTGTGCAGGATTTATCGACGCCTATACCTTCATTGAGCGGGGAGGGACCTTGGTGGCAGGGCAGACGGGAAATGTCGTTTTCCTTTCAGTTGAGCTCATCAATCAAGAGACAAGAGGAATCGAAGTAAAATTGGCAACTATGCTAGCCTTTATGCTGGGTATTTTTCTGATGACCGTTTTTCAGCATCATTTTGAGGATTCTTGGCGCAGGCTGTCCAGCGTTTTTCCTTTGATATTGACGACAGCTGTCGCTGGATTTTTGCCAGCAAATGTGCCCCATCTCTATATCGTGCCGCCACTGGCTTTCTGCATGGGCCTGGTTGCGACGGCTTTTGGCGAGGTGGATGGCATTGTCTATAACAACTCCTTTATGACGGGGAATATCAAGAAAACCATGGTAGCTTTTGGCAACTATGCTCGAAACAAGAAAGGGAAAGATTTGAAAAAAGGCCTTTTCTTTGTAGCCTTATTAGCAAGCTTTGTAGTCGGAGCCATCATCTCTACCTATCTGATTCAATTTTACCTCCTGAAGACCATCTGGCTTGTTTCCCTGATTCTAACAGCCTTTCTCCTTTTCCGAGGTGTTCAATATGTGAGGAGATGAGTGTGTATATTTTCTTAGAAACGAAGTGTCTTAAGAAGTGATATTGTGAAATTATAGAAAGTATTAGAAAATATAAGAAAAAATGATGAAAAAAAGCAAAATAGCGACTCTATCAATTGTAGTGATAACCGCTACTCTAGTTATTGGAGGGACGATTCTGACAGTTCAAAATAAAAATTTGTTTACACATGGAACCAAGCAGGAGAAAAAGGAAGAGCAAGATCCGCGTGAACAACAGCTAGCTTATCTTAAAAAGCATGAAGAAGAGATTAAGGAGTTTCTGAAATCTCAAAATTCAAAGATAAAATCGGTTCAGATTGATTGGAATCAAACGCGCTGGGAAGATGTTGGAAATGGAACTCCACAAGGCGGAGGGGAAGTTGTGAGTATATTTGGTGAATTTAATAATTTAAAAGATTCAGACTGGAATGTTCTAATAGAGATCAAAGATGGAAAAGTTGATTTAGAAAGCATGGGTATCAGCAATGGTATAAGATTAGGAGGTGAGCTTTTTTTGAGTAACAGTAATTTAAAAACTTTTGATAATTTTTATGCAGATTTAGCGCAGTCAGCCAATTTCTAATTTAACTAAAATACTTTTCAAAAAGTATTTTTTTACTGTATTCATGATATAATAATAGTAACTTATTATTATGCACAAGGAGGCTAGAAGATGAAACAAAAACAAATAGCGATTCTATCTGTGGTAGCAGTAATGGCTTCTCTAGTCATAGAAGGTGCAATTATAATAGTTCAAAATAAAGATTTGTTTACAGATAGAACCAAGCAGGAGAAAAAGGAAGAGCAAGAACCGCATGAAAAGCAGCTGGCTTATCTTAAAAAGCATGAAGAAGAGATTAAGGAGTTTGTAAAATCTCAAAATTCAAAGATAGAAACGGTCCAAATTGATTGGAATGAAACCATGTGGGAAGAAGTTGGAAATGGAACACCGCAAGGAGGTGGCGAGGTAGTAATAGTTGGAGGAGGATTCAATAACATAGAAGGATCGACATGGCAGGTTATGTTTAGAATTAAAAAAATGAAAAAAATTGTTTTTGATACTATGACGCAAGGAAGCCCATTGCGAGTAGGTGGTAGAATTTATGAGTAACAGTATTTTAAAAAAACTTTGATAATCTCTATGCAGATTTAGCGCAGTTTGTAAATTTCATACTTCACAGAATACTTTTTCAAAAGTATTTTTTTAATGCATTCATGATACAATAATAGTAACTTCTCTTTACTTTGGAGGATAAATGAAGAAAAAGTAAAATAGCGACTCTGTTAATTCTAGCGCTAACTGTTACTCTAGTTATTGGAGGAATAGTTATAATAGTTCAAAATAAAAATTTGTTTACACATGGAACCGAGGAGGAGATAAAGAAAGAGCAAGATTCGCGTGAAAAGCAATTGGATTATTTGAAAGAGCATGAGGAGGAAATTATAGAGTTTGTAAAATCTCAAAATTCAAAGATTGAATCAGTTCAGCTTATTTGGGATAGTTTAATTGTTGAAGAAATAGGGAATGGGACTCCTCAAGGAGCGGGTTTTAATCTATCGTTGAAAGGAACTTTCAATCATATAAAAGATTCTGATTTTACAGTAGATTTTCCGCTAGAAAATGAGAATGCTATCCCTTCGATAGATTTAATTGGTATGCTAAATCCACCTAGTGTATTAAAAAAATGGAGGATGGGACAAATATGAGTAATAATAATTTAAAAACATTTGATAATTTTTATGCTGATTTAGCGCAGTCAGCCAATTTCTAATTTAACTAGAATGCTTTTTCAAAAGTATTTTTTTATGCTTTCATGATATAACAATAGTAACTTCTATTCACAAGGAGGACAAATGGTGAAAAAAAGGCAAAATAGCTACTCTATCAATTGTAGCGATAGCCGTTACTCTAGTTATTGGAGGGACAATCATGACAGTTCAAAATCAAAAATTTGTTTACAGACGGAGTTAAGCGGGAGAAAAAGAAAGAGCAAGATTCGCGTGAACAACAGCTAGCTTATCTCAAAAAAACATAAGAAAGATATTGAGGAGTATATTAAGTCTTTGAATCCTAAGATAGAAACTGTTCAAATTGATTGGGATCAAACACAATGGGATCAGATAGGAAATGGAACGCCTCAAGGTGGAGGTGATATTGTTCAGGTTTATGGAGGCTTTAATAATATGGCAAAATCAAGCTGGAGTGTTATTATTAGAATTGAAGATGAAAAAAATTCTAATTAATTCTATTGGAATTGGTAGTCCTTTACGTATTGAGGGGTGAACTTTTTGAGTAATAGCAATTTAAAAAAACTTTGATAATTTTTATGCTGATTTAGCACAGTCAGCCAATTTCTAATTTAACGAGAATACTTTTCAAAAGTATTTTTTTAATGCATTCATGATATAATAATAGTAACTTATTATTATGCACAAGGAGGCTAGAAGATGAAACAAAAACAAATAGCGATTCTATCTGTGGCAGCAGTAATAGCTTCTCTGGTCATAGGAGGGACAATTATGACACTTCAAAATAAAAATTTGTTTACACATGGAACCAAGCAGGGGAAAAAGGAAGAGCAAGATCCGCGTGAACAACAGCTAGCTTATCTTAAAAAGCATGAAGAAGAGATTAAGGAGTTTGTTAAATCTCAAAATTCAAAGATAGAATCAGTTCAAATTGATTGGGAACAAACACAATGGGATCAGATAGGAAATGGAACACCGCAAGGCGGAGGTGATATTATTGATGTTTATGGAACATTTAATAATATTGAAGAATCTGGTTGGAATGTTACAATTCCCATAAAGGATGGGAAAGCCGATTTACACTATATGGGACTAAGTAATGGATTAAGTCTAAGAGGTGAGCTTTTTGAGTAATAGCAATTTAAAAACATTTGATAATTTTTATGCAGATTTAGCACAGTCTGCTTATACAGGAAGACCTATAAAATTCCCATATAATTCACTTACACGGGATAGGCAAAAAAAATTAGATAGTGGATATTCCATTCCTTTTGATTTTTCCCAAGATGTTGTGTATGGGAAAGAAATCACCCCTGGAGGTAAGAAACTCGATAATGATGGGAAAGTTTACCTGCAGCCAGATCCAGATTTGCATGTTGAAAAGGGATTGGATTTACCCTTTTTGGATGATAATGATAAGAAAATTGCTGATTATAAAGAGAAAGCAGGTTTAGGACCTTACCAGAAAGGTCGTTTAACTAATGAGAGAGTTGGCTTTAATGCATATTTTCTAACAGATACACCGACCTTAGGTAAGGATACAAAGCATACTTATATGGCTATTCGAGGTAGTGATGGTTTCAATACTGAGAGAGTTAAGAAAGAAGGAATTAAGCCTTTAAATCTGAATGACTGGCTTATTAATGATGCTAATTTTGCTTTATTTGATTCGCATATACCTCAGGCTAGACTAGCAACAGAGGGAATGAAAGCCACCATTGCAGAAATGAGCGAGAAAGCTCCCCAATGCTACGATGGATCTTACAGCCCACTCGCTGGGGACGATGGTGACAGTTCAAGGAATAGCTAATCTGAGCCAACAAGAATTTGATAAAATTGGAAAGGTCGTTCTTTTCGATGGACCGGATACTACCGATAGTTTGAAAAAAATGGGAGTTGATGATGATAGGATTAAAGCGATTAGCGCAAAACTAGAATACTATGTCAATCCTTTTGATATTGTTAGTATGCTCAATCGTGAAAATACAATCTATAATTTAGAGAAACCTGGAGAAAAGCCAACTCGTAAGGAATTGGGAACAGCTCATATAGTTGTGCCTCTTCATTATACTCGCTTTGACTTTATGTCTGATAGTGCTCATGATTTTGGTGTTTTTCAGGCAGACGGCAAGGGGGGATTTTTAGTCGCTTCAGAAGATTTTCATCCAGAACTTCTGAGAGCAGGGGAGAAGCTTGCGAGATTAGAAGCGAAATTTTTAGATTTGCTTCGTATGCAAGGTTTGACTGATGATGAGGCGATAAAATTCATGAATGCTGTTGTTGACGTTTCTTCTTTTGGAACAGCAAATTTTGCGCGTGCAGGTATTTCTACATCTGCTTTCTATGAATTTAAGCGGGATTATCAAGCAATCATTGATGAAGCGCGTAGAGAGTCGATTAAGTGGGACAAGAAGATGATTCCAAGCTATCAGAAACAGCTTGGAAATGGCAATCTTACAGGTGAAGAGAGAATTTAGTTCGTGCTCGTCTCCTTCAGACTGCAGCTCAGTTGGCTATCTTTGAAATAGAAGATAAAGTTAAGCATGTCAAAACCTTATTGTCGGATGCCAAGGAATCTGTCCAAAAGATAATTAATGACGCAAGAACAGAGGCATTCGGTCTTGCTACTTATTTGAGCGACTCAGAAGTGGAGAGTTTATTGATTGATTTCGATATAAAGCACTACTGGGACGATTCGGTTGAAACAAATACAAACACATCCGCAAAAGGATTCCTGACAGAGATTGAACAGTTGGGAACGACTTTGGTCAGAGCAAGTGGAGATTTTGCAGCAGTCGATACTCAGCAAGCTGAGGATTTCAATAATCTCTTAGCAGATGTGAAAGGATCATGGAGGGTTATTGAAAATGCTTATACCAAATGATGATGCGCTCGTAACTAGAGTGGAGTTAGAGAGACAGTTTAAAGAAAAGATGAAGGAGCAGGAGAGGCAGGCTATCAAGGCTTTGATAGTGGCCAAAGAGCTGCTTATCCTTGCAAAAGGATTAGATCTGGCAGCTCAGCTACAGGCGGCGGCTTTGGATATGAAAAATTATGCTTCTACTAACTATGTCAATGATATTAAGGGTGGATTTGAAGGGAAGGCAGCGCAAGCTGCTGAAACTCATCTAACTCAGACGATGCAGATGCCTTCTTTGGATAGCCCGATTAAGGGATAGGAGGTGAGGCAATGCTGGATAAAAAGAAGCTTCAGGAACTGGAAGATGAACATGCTCTAAAAATGCGTGAGTTTGAGCGAGTAGAGACAGACTTAGATACATACTACTATAAGTTTGACAGAGAGACGAACAAACTCTTAGAGGCAATTTCTTATGCATGTAGAGAGGTTCCTTTGACAGCGGCTCAACCTTATATTTTTCAAATAGAGGATAATCTGGATCAATACCATCAGCAATACAAAAAGCGCATAGACGATGTTCTAGAAGCTCGCTATCAGGAGAACAGACGCTTTCAGAATAAGCTGGATGAAGTGAGTAAATAAACTATGCTACGATTCCTGAAAAAATAGAAGAAGCAAAGTTACCTCACTTCCTTTTTCTCGTATTTACAGTTTAAATCCCCAAAAATAATCCAGCATATTAAAAATTTTCAGAAAATATCGACTTTTTCTTGACAGGTTTATGATACTGTGTTAAAATACTAAACAATAAGAAACCATCTCAAAAAGGAGTTAGTCAAACATGAAGTCAACCCAATCTTCAAACTTTGCTTTGTTGTTGCGTTACTCGGGCTAGTGCAAAAGCATTAGTCCTGTTTGGCTTACCAAGCGGGAGTAAATCAACATCTCGCTTGTTCCTCAAGTGAGATGTTTTTTATTTCACCTATCTTACCTCAAACTCTGATGAGGAAGAAATGGTTTCTAAAGGAGCGACGGGAGTGGGAGTACATCTTGATTTTTCTGAAATCAATTTGTCTCAGACCGTCTCAGTCATTGAACACGACCTAGAAGTTTGGAAAGAATTTTTCCTAATTGGTCTATGTATCTTAGAAAAGGAGTTGTCTATGACACGCAAAGTTGAGTTTTTTGATACCAGCCTCCGGGATGGCGAGCAGACACCAGGAGTGAATTTCTCTATCAAGGAGAAGGTGGCAATTGCCAAGCAGTTAGAGAAGTGGGGGATTTCAGTCATTGAAGCTGGTTTTCCTGCTGCGAGTCCAGATTCTTTTGCGGCGGTGCAGGAGATTGCTAAAGTCATCACAAAAGCTTCTGTTACTGGGCTGGCGCGTTCGGTCAAGTCCGATATTGATGCCTGCTATGAAGCGCTCAAGGATGCTAAGCATCCACAGATTCATGTCTTCATTGCGACCAGTCCTATTCACAGAGAGTTTAAGCTGAAAAAGTCCAAGGAAGAGATTTTAGAAGCTGTGAAAGAGCATGTCTCCTACGCGCGCTCCAAGTTCGATATAGTCGAGTTTTCACCAGAGGATGCGACACGAACAGAGCTGGATTTCCTTTTTCAGGTGGTACAAACAGCGGTTGATGCAGGTGCGACTTATATCAATATTCCAGATACAGTCGGCTTTACTACTCCGGAAGAGTTTGCAAATATTTTCGACTACCTAGTGGCAAATGTGACTTCTGATCATAAGGTGGTATTTGGTGTTCATTGCCATGATGACCTTGGTATGGCAACGGCTAATAGTTTGACAGCTATCAAGCACGGTGCTGGTCGTGTTCAGGGAACTATCAATGGAATCGGTGAGCGGGCTGGAAATGTAGCATTGGAAGAAGTAGCAGTTGCCTTAGAGATTCGTCAGGACTATTACCAAGTTGAGACAGACATTGTCCTTAATGAAACCATCAACACTTCTGAGCTGGTATCCCGCTTCTCTGGTATTCCAGTGCCTAAGAACAAGGCGGTCGTTGGTGGCAATGCCTTCTCTCATGAGTCCGGTATCCATCAGGATGGTGTTCTTAAGAATCCACTGACTATGAAATCATCACACCTGAGCTGGTTGGAGTCAAGAGCAATTCACTGCCGCTTGGCAAACTGTCTGGCCGTCATGCTTTTGTCGAAAAACTCAAAGAATTGGCTCTGGATTTTGCGGAATCTGAAATCAATGATCTCTTTGCTAAGTTTAAGGTCTTGGCTGATAAGAAAAATGAAGTCACGGATGCTGATATTCGGGCTCTGATTGCTGGAACGACGGTCGAAAATCCTGAAGGCTTCCACTTTGATGATCTGCAGTTGACGACCAATGACGACCATACCATCACAGCGGATGTGCAGCTGGTTAATGGTGACGGCGAGACGGTCAGCTGTGTGGCAGAAGGTAAAGGAAGTGTCGAAGCTATCTTTAATGCCATTGACCAATTCTTTAACCAATCTGTCCAACTTTTGTCTTATAACATTGAAGCGGTAACGGATGGTATTGACTCTCAGGCTCGCGTCTTGGTAGCTGTTGAAAATATGGATACAGATACGATTTTCAACTCCTCTGGTATTGACTTTGATGTTCTTAAGGCCAGCGCCATTGCCTATATCCATGCCAATACCTTTGTACAAAAGGAAAATGCTGGTGAAATCGGCCATCAGGTATCTTACCGCGATCTGCCTGCAAATAATTAGAAGGAAGCGACTATGACAAAAGAAATTGTAGCTCTGGCGGGTGATGGTATTGGCCCAGAAATCATGGAAGCCGGTCTCCAAGTACTGGCTGCTGTTGCGGGCAAGTTCGGTTTTACTTATCATATCACGGAGAAAGCTTTTGGGGGTGCTGGTATTGATGCGGAAGGTCATCCTCTGCCTCAGTCAACTCTAGAAGCGGCCAAGGAGGCGGATGCTATTCTCCTAGCAGCTATCGGCAGTCCCCAGTATGATAATGCTCCCAGTTCGGCCGGAGCAAGGCTTGCTCGCTCTGCGCAAGGAGCTTGAACTCTATGCCAATATCCGTCCCAGTTAAGATTTTCGATTCTTTGAAGCATTTGTCGCCTTTGAAGGCTGAAAGAATTGCTGGCGTGGACTTCGTGGTCGTGCGTGAGCTGACTGGTGGGATTTACTTTGGTGAGCATATTTTGGAGGACAGATCTGCGCGTGATATTAACGACTACAGCTATGAAGAGGTGGAGCGAATTGTCCGTAAAGCCTTTGACATTGCGCGTGGTCGCAGAAAGCGCGTGACCAGTATTGACAAGCAAAATGTGCTAGCGACATCTAAACTCTGGCGCAGAGTAGCAAATGAGGTGGCCAAGGATTATCCAGATGTGACCTTGGAGCACCAGCTGGTGGACAGCGCTGCGATGCTCATGATTACCAATCCTGCTAAGTTTGATGTTGTGGTAACGGAAAATCTTTTTGGAGATATTCTATCCGACGAGTCCAGTGTCTTGTCAGGGACGCTGGGAGTTATGCCATCGGCCAGTCATTCGGCATCTGGACCAAGTCTTTACGAGCCCATCCATGGTTCGGCTCCAGATATTGCGGGGCAGGGCATTGCCAACCCTATCAGCATGATACTTTCTGTATCCATGATGCTGCGGGATAGTTTTGCAGAGGTTGAAGCTGCAGAAGCGATTGAAGCAGCAGTGGAGAAGACTTTGGCTCAGGGTATTTTAACCCGAGATCTGGGCGGTCAGGCGGGAACAACTCAAATGACGGAGGCCATTATCAATAACTTATGAAATGGATATTAACAGGTATTTGCCTGCTTTGGAACCTTATCGTTTTCCTGCTTTATGGCTGGGATAAGCGTAAGGCTAAGAAAAATCACTACCGCATTCCAGAGAAGACTTTGCTGCTTGTCAGCATTTGGCAGCCGGAGGTTTGGGCGCTTTATTAGGCGGTCGACTCTTTCATCACAAGACCAGAAAATGGTATTTCTGGCTGGCTTGGATTTGCGGAATAATAGTGGAAATCGGAATTTTATATTACATATGGAGAAGCTAGTATGGCTGGAAAATCGATTTTTGATAAGCTGTGGGAAAGGCATCTGATAACTGGTGAAGAAGGCCAGCCCCAGCTTATGTATGTGGATCAGCATTATATTCATGAAGTAACCAGCCCTCAGGCTTTTCAAGGTCTTCGAGATGCAGGGCGCAAAGTTAGACGGCCGGATTTAACCTTTGGAACCTTTGACCATAATGTTCCTACGGTCAATATCTATGATATTCGGGATGTGATTTCCAAGGCTCAGATTGATAAACTTTCTGAGAATGTCAAGGATTTTGGCATCGAGCATGCGGCTCACGGATCGGAGTTGCAGGGGATTGTCCATATGGTTGGACCGGAAACGGGCAAGACTCAGCCGGGCAAATTTATCGTCTGCGGTGACAGTCACACGGCCACTCACGGAGCTTTTGGAGCTATTGCTTTTGGAATCGGTACTTCGGAGGTAGAGCACGTCTTTGCTACGCAGACCATTTGGCAGGTCAAGCCCAAGAAAATGTTGGTCAAATTTACCGGAGTGCCACCTAAAGGTGTCTATTCTAAAGACTTTATCCTCGCTCTGATTGCCCGATATGGTGTGGCTGCAGGTGTCGGTCATGTGGTCGAGTATGCTGGTGATGCGATTGACCATCTGACCATGGAAGAGCGCATGACCATCTGCAATATGTCCATAGAGTTTGGCTCCAAAGATGGGCATTATGAACCCCGACCAGAAGACTTATGATTACGTTCAAGGCCGGCCGGGCGCTCCCAAGGACTTTGAGGCGGCGGTAGCTGATTGGAAGACTCTGGTCAGTGATCCTGATGCTGTCTATGATAAGGTCATTGAGATTGATGTCTCCGAGCTGGCACCTATGGTGACTTGGGGAACCAATCCTTCTATGGGAGTAGAGTTCGGCGCGGCTTTCCCAGAAATACGTGATATGAACGACGAGCGGGCCTACAATTACATGGACCTCTCCCCGGGTAAGAAAGCAGAAGATATTGACCTAGGTTATATCTTTATCGGCTCCTGCACCAATGCCAGGCTCAGTGACTTGCAGTTGGCAGCTAAGTTTGTCGCTGGCAAGCATATTGCTCCCAATCTGACTGCTATCGTCGTACCAGGCTCTCGTCCGGTCAAGCGAGCTGCTGAAAAGATGGGACTGGATAAAATTTTCATGGATGCAGGCTTTGAGTGGCGCGATCCGGGCTGTTCCATGTGCCTGGGAATGAATCCAGACAAGGTGCCAGACGGAGTCCACTGTGCCTCGACCAGTAATCGGAATTTTGAGGATCGTCAGGGATTTGGTGCTAAGACCCATCTTTGCAGTCCAGCTATGGCAGCAGCGGCAGCCATTGCCGGGCGATTTGTAGACGTCCGCCAGCTACCGGAGGTCCAGTAAGGAAGTTTTATGGAAAAATTTACAATCTACACGGGGACAACAGTTCCCCTCATGAACGATAATATCGATACAGACCAAATTTTACCCAAGCAGTTTCTCAAGTTGATTGATAAAAAAGGCTTTGGCAAGTACCTCATGTACGCGTGGCGTTATCTGGACAATCAGTACACGGAAGATCCTGATTTTCGTCTTTAATAGACCGGAGTACCGCAAGGCGACTATTCTGATTACAGGGGACAATTTCGGAGCGGGTTCCTCTCGGGAGCACGCTGCCTGGGCCTTGGCTGACTATGGCTTTCAAAGTAGTTATTGCCGGATCTTTCGGAGATATTCACTACAACAACGAGCTTAACAACGGTATGCTGCCTATCGTCCAGCCACTGGAAGTACGGCAAGCCTTGGCGAATCTGAAGCCGACGGATGAAGTGACGGTGGATTTGGAGCAGCAGAAGATTTTTTCACCGGTGGGAGAATTCTCCTTTGACATTGATGGAGAATGGAAGCACAAGCTCCTCAACGGTCTGGATGACATTGGCATTACGCTGCAGTATGAGGATTTGATTGCAGAATATGAAAAAAATCGTCCATCTTATTGGCAGTAACCTTATTTTTGCTATATTGAGAAAATTCTGAAAAAACCTTGTCTCCGATAAAAATATATGGTAAAATAAATCTTAATTTAATAGAAAAGGAAGAAACTTATGACAAAACACATTCAATGGAACGGACAGCTTTCACAAGAAGGTTATGACATCTTGAAAGGCGATGGCGGCTGTATCGTTTGCCCGACCAAGGTGGGTTACATCATCATGACCAGCGATAAAGCTGGCTTGGAGCGTAAGTTCGAAGCTAAGGCTCGTAACCGTAATAAGCCAGGTGTTGTCCTCTGTGGCAGTATGGATGAGCTCCGTGCTTTGGCTCAGCTGAATCCGGAAATTGAAGCTTTTTATCAAAAGCATTGGGATGAAGACATCCTCTTGGGCTGTATCCTACCATGGAAGCCAGAAGCTTTTGAAAAGCTCAAGGCCTTTGGCGACGGTCGGGAAGAGCTGATGACAGATGTTCGTGGCACTAGCTGTTTTGTTATTAAGTTTGGTAAGGCGGGCGAGCAGCTGGCAGCTAAGCTTTGGGAAGAAGGCAAGATGGTCTATGCTTCCTCAGCCAACCCATCCGGTAAAGGAAACCGTGGCAAGGTTGAAGGAATTGGCGAGCGCATCGAAAATGCTGTTGACCTGGTCATTGAAGCAGATGACTATGTAGCCTCTATCCAGCCAGACAAGACCATTGAAACTCGCTACGAGCAAGGTGTTATGGTCTCCATGGTGGACAAGGATGGAAAACTGATTCCAGAACAAGGTGGGCAACGTTCCATCTCACCAGCACCAGTGGTCATCCGCAAAGGCTTGGACATCGACAAAATCATGATGCACCTGTCCGATACTTTCAACTCATGGGATTACCGTCAGGGTGAATATTACTAAGATAAAAAGAAGCTCAGTGTGAGAGGGGATTTCACTGAGCTTTTTACTGAGTTTTTTGAGTTTAAAATCTTTATTCAGTTTAGAAATTATTTCGAAATAGAACAAAATTCTTGACAGATGTAATGCCTGGTGTTACAATAATTAAAAATCGATTCGATATAGAAATAAATTGGGGAGGAAGTATGAAAGACAGTCATTTAGTAGCCTATCATATTCGTTTGTTGAATGGGCGGATTTTTCAAAAGTTACTGAGCCAAGATCCTGAAGCACTTTATCGGAGTGAACAGGGCAAGATTCTCACAGTTTTATGGAATAGTGAAACGGGCTGTGCGACGGCGACAGATATTGCGCTGGCGACGGGACTTGCCAATAATACGCTGACAACTATGCTGAAAAAGTTGGAAGAACAGGGTTTGGTGACCTTTAGTCAGTGTGGTTTAGACAAGCGAAAAAAATATGTCAAGTTGACGGAGCAAGGTTGGTCCCAGAAAGAAGTTGGCCATCGTATCAGTCAAAAATTGGATGCTATTTTTTATAAAGGCTTTCTCAGAGGAAGAAATTCGCCAGTTTGAGAGTTATCAGGAACGCATCTTAGCGAATTTAAAAGAAAAAGAGGCATAAATTATGTCAAAACAAGTTGAAAATGCACAAAATTTATACATTCACGCCATTCAAGACGGGCGTGTTGCCGAGGCTCAAGCTCAGTCTGTAGGGGATACCTACATTCAACACTCGACAGGTGTGCCAGATGGGAAGAAGGGTTTGCGGCTTTCTTTACAAATTTCTTTGAGCGCCATCCCGAGCGTGAGATGAAAATTGTTCGCACTATTGAAGACAGCAATCTAGTCTTCGTCCATGTTCACCAATATCTCAATGGCGGGGAAGCTCAATGGGTGACGACGGATACTTTCCGTGCGGATGAGAATGGTCGTATCGTGGAGCATTGGGATGTCATTGACTACTATCGCGCTCCAGAAAATGGACAGTTAGATCAGATCTTTGGAGATTTTGAAATCACGGATTTGGACAAGACAGTAGCAAATAAAAAAACCGTTCGTCGTTTCTTGACAGAAATTTTCCAAAATGGGGAGCTAGAGCAGTGGGGTGATTATGTGGCAGAAGATTTGATTCAGCATAATCACGAGATTGGCCAAGGAAGTCAGGCTTATAAAGACTATGTAGCTGAGCATGGAGTTGCTTTTGACTTTGTTTTCCAGCTTTTGGGACAGGGAAACTATGTGGTTAGCTATGGGCAGGCTCAGATAGATGGGGTGGCTTATGCCCAGTATGACATCTTCCGTTTAGAGAATGGATTGATTGTAGAGCATTGGGACAATAAAGAAGTCATGCCTAAGGTAGAAGACTTGACCAATCGAGGGAAGTTTTAAATGAGGACAAAGAATGATTGAATATAAAAATGTAGCGCTACGCTATACAGAAAAGGATGTCTTGAGAGATGTCAACTTACGGATTGAGGATGGAGAGTTCATGGTTTTAGTGGGTCCTTCTGGATCTGGTAAGACGACCATGATTAAGATGATCAACCGTCTCTTAGAGCCAACAGATGGTAATATCTATATGGATGATAAGAGGATCAAGGACTATGATGAGCGTGAACTCCGCCTTTCCACAGGCTATGTCTTACAAGCGATTGCCCTCTTTCCCAATCTAACGGTGGCTGAAAATATTGCTCTCATTCCTGAGATGAAAGGTTGGAGTAAGGCGGATATTGAGCAGAAGACTGATGAATTGCTAGAGCTAGTAGGCTTGCCGGCAGAAGACTATGCTCAGCGTATGCCAAGTGAGCTGTCTGGTGGTGAGCAGCAGCGGGTGGGCATTGTCCGTGCCATTATCGCCCAACCCAAAATCCTGCTGATGGACGAGCCTTTTTCTGCTCTTGATGCCATCTCGCGTAAGCAATTGCAGAGCTTGACCAAGAGTATCCATGACCAGTTTGGGATGACAACAATCTTTGTGACTCATGATACGGACGAGGCCTTGAAATTGGGGAATCGGATTGCTGTTCTGCAGGACGGAGAGATTCGTCAAGTGGCGACACCTGATGAAATCTTATCTGCACCTGCGACCAGCTTTGTAGCAGATTTGTTTGGAGGTGTTCAACATGGCTAATTTGTTTTCTACCTTTCAGGAGCGCTTTGGCGAATGGTTGGCAGCCTTAGGGCAACACCTCCAGCTGTCTCTTCTGACCTTACTAGTGGCCATCTTCCTGACCATTCCGCTCGCTATCTATCTTCATAGTCACAAAAAGACAGCCAATTGGGTGCTGCAAATTGCGGGAATCTTTCAAACCATTCCTTCAATGGCCTTGCTGGGACTCTTTATCCCCCTTATGGGGATTGGTACACTGCCGGCACTGACTGCTCTGGTGATTTACGCTATTTTCCCGATTTTAGAAAATACTGTCACGGCTTTGAATGGGATTGATCCTAGTTTAGAAGAAGCTGGAATCGCCTTTGGGATGACCAAGTGGGAGCGGCTCAAAAAGTTTGAACTGCCTCTAGCTATGCCCGTCATCGTATCAGGAGTTCGGACGGCAACGGTTATGATTATCGGGACAGCAACTCTGGCAGCCCTTGTCGGAGCTGGTGGACTAGGTTCCTTTTATCCTTCTAGGAATTGACCGTCGCAATGCCAGTCTAATCTTGATTGGAGCTATTTCATCCGCAGTTTTGGCTATTCTTTTCAACAGTCTCCTTAAATGGATGGAAAAAGGCTAAGCTTCGGACTGTATTTACAGCTTTTTGCTGTCTTAATACTCGGACTTGGCGCTTCTATACGCGAGTCTGTTCACCAAAACAGGAGAAGGATCATCTGGTTATTGCTGGGAAAATTGGGTCCAGAGCCAGAAATTCTTATGAATATGTATAAACTCCTCATCGAGGAAAAATACGGATATGACTGTGACAGTCAAACCAAACTTTGGGAAGACCGACTTCCTTTATCAAGCTCTGAAAAAAGGTGATATTGATATCTATCCTGAGTTTACCGGTACGATTACTGGAACTCTCTTGCAGCCTGCTCCAAAGGTCAGCAATGATGCTGAAAGAAGTTTTTGAAGCAGCACGTGATGGAATCAAAAAACAGGACAATCTAGTCTTGCTCAATCACATGGCTTATCAAAATACCTATGCCATTGCAGTACCTAAGAGTGTCGCCAAAGAATACAATCTTAAAACCATCTCTGATCTTAAAGCAGTCCAAGACAAGCTCAAGGCAGGGTTTACCTTGGAATTTAACGACCGTGAAGATGGAAACAAGGGACTTCAATCTGTCTATGGACTGAACCTCAATGTATCAACCATGGAGCCAGCCCTTCGCTACCAAGCTATCCAGTCGGGTGATATTCAAATCACGGATGCCTATTCGACTGACGCAGAACTTGCGCGTTATGATTTACAAGTTTTAGAAGACGATAAGCACCTTTTCCCTCCTTATCAAGGAGCACCTCTCCTGAAGGCTGAATTGCTAGAAAAACACCCTGAATTGGAAGGTATTCTCAATAAGCTGGCTGGTAAAATTACGGAAAGCCAGATGAGCCAGATGAATTATCAAGTTGGCATTGAAGGCAAAAAAGCGGAAGCTGTTGCGCGTGACTATCTGGTCAAGGAAGGACTTTTAAAAAAATAATAAGTAAAAGGGTTAGACTTGTAAGGTCTAGCTTTTTTGCTTACTTGAGGATAGACAGACTACGGATTGGAGGAGATGAGTTGATCTCTTAGTTAGGTAATCTTCATTCATTTTTGATATAATAAAGTATCAATTCATGGAGGTGTTCCGATGGCATCTAGTCAAGAATATTTGGATTTTATTCTGAAGCAGCTGCAGGGCTTAGGCCAAGAAATTAGCTTTCGCAAGATGATGGGAGAGTATTTGCTTTATTATCGGGGGCGCTTATTCGGCGGGATTTATGACAATCGCCTGCTGCTCAAGCCCGTCCAGCCAGCTCTGGATTTTTTTGAAAATCCGGTTTATGAGTCTCCTTATCCAGGTGCAAAGCCAATGCTTCATATAGAAGAAGTAGAAGATGCTGCCTTTCTCTGTAATCTGATTGAAGCTGCCTACCCTGCCTTACCAGCACCTAAAAATAAAAAATAGTCTTTCCTTTACAATGGATATTCTAAAATGTTGCCGTTTAAATAGACATTTTTAAAATTTTCCTTTATAATGGACTTAAAGGAGGTTTGGTATGCTTTATATTGCTCTTATTGGAGATTTAATAGAATCCAAACAGCTGAAAAATCGCAAGCAGGCTCAGAAGGACCTGCAGGACATGATGGCAGTGCTAAATCAGGATTATCAGGATTATCTGGTGTCGCCTTTTCACGGTAACGACTGGAGATGAGTTTCAGGCTTTGCTGCGGCCTAATCCAGAGATCATGCAGCTCCTTGATCAGATTGCCTTGGGCTTTCCTCATCCGATTCGCTTTGGGACTTGGTCTGGGGGAGATTGTGACGGATATCAATCGGGAGCAGAGTATTGGTGCGGACGGTCCGGCCTACTGGAGGGCACGCGCAGCCATTGAGGCTATCCATGAGAAGAACGACTACGGCAGCAGCCGTATAGCTGTATCCTTGGGAGATGAAGAGCTCAGTCAGGCGGTCAATACGGTGCTGGCAGCTACTTCATTCATCCAGAGTAAGTGGAATAACAGTCAGAGAGAAGTTCTGGAGCGGATGCTCATGGAATATATCTATGACGAGAATTTTTCTCATGGAGAAATAGCAGAGCTGTTGCAGATTAGTCCCAGTGCGCTTAGTAAGCGGCTCAAGTCGTCTGGTCTGAAGATCTATCTGAGAAATCGCCGTTTAGCTATGAGAATGATTCTACAGGCAGCAAAGGAGGCTGAACAATGACAAATTTTATGGGATTTTCAGAATTTTTCATGCAGAATCCGATCCTTGTATTGACTTTGCTGGCTCATGTGTTAGCTGATTTTCAGCTTCAAAGTCAGAAAATGGCCGACCTTAAAAGCCGGCGGTTGAATTTTTTGATTCTTCATTTGGGAATTGTTCTCTTGCCTCTGTTGTTATTAGGGCTAGTCTTACCTAAGTATCTGCTATATTTCGGCTTGGTCTGGCTCAGTCATGCACTTATTGACTTCTTGAAGTATAGGCTGAATTCATCGATTGTTCGGCATCATGCTCAAAAGCTTGCCTTTATACTGGATCAGATCTTGCATCTGATTAGCATTTTTGCTCTTTATTTTCTCTTAGGGCAGCAGCAAATTTCAGCTCCTAATTGGCTGACTGAGCGCTACCTCATGCTGCAGGCTCTCTTTTTCTTTGCCCTTACTGGTAAGCCGGTTAACATCCTCTTTAAACTCTTCTTCAGCAAGTACCAGGCAGGAGAAGACAGTGGGGAGACTATTGCAGGGGCTGGTGCCATGATTGGGATTTTAGAGCGCTTGATTATGGGACTTTCTCTTATTTTCGGGCAGTTTACTGCCATTGGGCTAGTCTTTACGGCTAAGTCTATTGCCCGCTATAATAAGATTTCAGAAAGCCAGTCCTTTGCTGAATACTACCTGATTGGCTCGCTTTCAGTATGATTGCAGTCTTGTTGGTTTACGGCTGTCTGTATTGGTAAAAATAAATAAAAAACAGATCATCATAGCGATGGTCTGTTTATATGTTCTTATCTGTAACACTACTCAATCATAGTATTGACAGCAGTGCCTGTTTGGTAGTCAATCTCTGCATTTGGAGAGACATTGTCCAAGAGGACATGAGACATTCCGTCTTCGTCTATTGTTTCCTTGCCCCCTAGCTGGATGCTGACAGCATTGCCTTCTGCGTCGAGCCCGACATACTGGAGCTCAATCTTGCGAGGAAGAAGCTCATTGTCCGTGTAAATCGGAGTAACCTTGTAATCCAGCCAATAATCTGGATTTTCCTCTAACCAGCGCTCCAAGCGATGTTCATAATAGAGCATGCTATCTGGGTTATTGTCATCCAGTCCTTGGAAACTGCCAGAGTTGAGCCAAGCGGTCATCGGAACGAGGTTTTTCCCTTCGTTATTGAGGCCGCTGAAAGTGAAGCCAATCAGATGAGCTCGATTCATGAGCCAAGCCCGATCATCTCCATTACCGTAGTAAAATTTGTAATTGTGCCAACCGATGGGGTTGTAAGTGACCTTGGTCTCCTTTTTCTTTTTGGCTTTGTGTTGCTCCTGCATTTGGACATGAGCAGCAGTAGCCCGACCGTATTTGTCCTTTTTCCCAAGCTTTAGCTGATACTCCCATTCAACTCCAGAGTGCCCGATAGCTGTTTCATCGCTATGGTTAAGCAGCTGGACCTTAATCTGATTCTTCTGATTAGCAGCAACATTTTCTGCAGGAAGAGCCTGTGAAAGTAACAACAAAGAGCCGGCTGACAGGACAAGCCAAGTGCCAAACCTAAACTTTTTCATAAAGAACTCCTTTTAAATAATATATCTCCGACATCATTCTACTAAAAAATAGATTGTTTGACAACTAAAACTTTTTCAAAAAAATATTACAAAAAAATAAATATCTGTTCAATAAGTGCAGGGTTTGACTAGGATGTGTATTTTTTCTATAATCATAACTAGAGAAAACGCTTGTATAAATTACCTAAGGAGGTGCTTATGAGTCCATCTTTAGAGGAAATGTCACTCGAGGAGCTGTGGCAGCTTTTTCCGATTTTTTTAAGAGAGCATCAGGATGAGTGGAAAGATTGGTATGAGGAGGAGCGGCTTCGGCTCTTGAGTTTTTTGCCAGAACATCAGATCGTTCGTCTTAGCCATATTGGCTCAACATCGGTAAAGACCATCTGGGCTCAAGCCAATAGTGGATATCTTACTGGAAATTCCCAAAGAAACAGATATGGCGGTAATGAGAGACTTGCTGCTGCAAAATGGTTATCTTCTCATGTCAGAAAGCAAGGGGCGGATGTCATTTCAATAAAGGCTACACACCGAGTGGGTTTTGCCGAGCGGGTTTTCCATCTGCATCTGCGCTATGAAGGCGATCATGATGAACTTTACTTTAGAGACTATTTACAGGAGCACCCTGCTGTAGCTAAAGACTATGAAAAGCTCAAGCTATCCTTGTGGAAGCAATATGAGCACAATCGTGATGCCTATACAGAGGCGAAAACGGAGTTTATTAAGAACTATACAGAGAAAGCTAAAAAGATTTACGGCGGAAGATATGAGAGGGAAGACAGATGATTTATCTAGCAATAGTTGGCCTTCTGATTATTCTTGCTTTTCTTTACTTAATGTACCAATCAAAAAGGCCGTCCGGTTTGGTTGGGTTATGGATGATGAAATTATGGAATCGTGTTTATATGCCCATGGTTGTTTGGTCGGTCAGTCAACTAGATTATAAGAAGCGATTTCATGCTATTTTGGATGTTGGAGTTGGAAATGGAGCATCCTCGAAAGTATTTGAAAAATGCACTTTCCTAATAGCCAAGTTTTGGGGATTGATATTTCAACTACAGCCATCAAATCAGCTGAAGAATTGTCTGAGCCTGGCCTATCTTTTGAGGTGAAAAATGTTGAGAATACAGATCTTCCTGTTGAGGAATTTGATTTGATTACAGCCTTTCAGACGCATTTTCATTGGTCGGATTTAACTCAGGCATTCACAGAACTTAAACGGATACTAAAGCCAGATGGAATCATCTTACTGGCATGTGAATGGAGTAAATTAGCTTACTATCTACCAGACTTTACAAAAGCAAGAAAAAAACTGGAACATTATTTGTCTAACTTGGACTTGCATCTCATCGATAGTCAAAGAAATGGTCAATGGATTCTTTATAAAATTAAGAAAAAATAAGGAGGTATCCTATGAAACAATTATTTTTATGTTCATATTTTGCGGGAGTCAAGGACTTGTTCAGACAATATGCATCTAAAAAGCAATTGGGCAAACATGTGCTTTTTATCCCGACGGCTGGAAATGTAGAAGAGTACAGAGGTTATATTGACGAAGCCCTGCAGACCTTTGCAGATTTAGGATTTCAGGTAGAAATTTTAGATATTTCAGCTTGTGATAGAGAAACAGCTCAAGCAAAAATTTTCCAAAGCAAACTCCTCTATGTCTCTGGCGGCAATACTTTTTATCTTCTGCAAGAACTAAAGAAAAAGCAGCTTCTGTCCTTGATAAAAGAGCAGATTGCGGATGGCATGGTTTATGTGGGCGAATCTGCTGGTGCTATCATCACAGCTAAGGACATTGACTATAACAAGCTTATGGATGATAAGTCCGTTGCAGAAGAACTGAGCAATACAGAGGGACTAAACGAGGTGGATTTTTATGTCCTGCCTCATCTTGGCGAAGAACCCTTTGTCGAAAGTGCCCAGGACACTCTGGATACATACAGCGACCAGCTGAATCTGCTTTCCCTCAATAATCGCCAAGCTGTGCTTGTGGAGGGTGAAGAAGTGAAGGTTTTGGAGGATAAGTAATCAGAATATATGTTCTAGTGAACCTACTTGAGAAACTATAATAAAAGGAATGAGTGAAATTGCGATAAACTAGATTAAACAAATTAGAATGCGGGGATTGAACTTTGATTGAAAAAATATATGAAACACCAAGTGGAATAATTCATTATTGGACAAATGATGCTGTTGAATCATCCCAAAGTACTCTTATCTTTTTACCAGGGCTAACTGCTGATCATAGGTTATTTGAAAAACAAATAGAATATTTTAAAGATACATATAGAGTCTTGGTTTGGGACGCACCTGGACACGCTTCATCTTATCCATTTCGTCTCGATTTTACTTTATTTGATTTAGCAACTTGGCTGGATGAAATATTTATCAAAGAGAGAATAGAAAATCCAATAGTAATTGGTCAGTCAATGGGAGGATATGTAGGACAGGTTTATGATCAACTTTTTCCTGAGAAATTAAAAGGCCTTGTTACGATTGATTCACCTTCTCTGCAAAGGAACTATTATACAACTATAGAGTTGTGGCTCTTAAAAAATATGGAAGCAATTTATAGAATCTATCGATGGAAATCTCTTTTGAAATCAGGCCCTAAAAGCGTATCAACAACAGACTATGGAAGAAAACTGATGTATGATATGATGATGGTTTATGATGGCGATCAAGAAAAGGTATGCTCGTCTTGCGGGATACGGATATAAGATATTTTCAGAAGCAGTAGAGAAGAAACTTTCTTATGAAGTAAAATGTCCACAATTGGTTATATGTGGAAAAGAAGATCGTGCAGGGTCTTGTATACGATATTTGAAGGCCTATGAAAGAAATACTGGGAAGTCTGTTCAATGGATTGATAAGGCGGGACATAATTCTAATACCGACCAACCCGATATTGTAAATAGACTGATTGATGAATTTTTGGATAACAAAATTAAAGAAAAGCTTGGTTGAAAGACCGGCTTTTTGATATAATAGACTCTATGAATACAAAAGAAAAAATTTCAAATTATCAACTGTTTACTGGCTCAGCTGGAAGCCTTGTTAGAGGGTGAGACCAATGCTTTGGCTAATCTTTCCAATGCTAGCGCCTTGCTCAATCAAGCTTTGCCAAATTCGGTTTTTACAGGTTTCTATCTTTTTGATGGGAGTGAGCTGATTTTGGGGCCTTTTCAGGGCGGTGTTTCCTGTGTCCATATTACGCTAGGAAAGGGTGTCTGTGGGGAATCTGCTGAGAAAAAGAGCAGACGATTATCGTAGATGATGTGACCCAGCATGCCAATTATATCTCTTGTGATAGCCGGGCTAAGAGCGAAATTGTGGTGCCCATGGTAAAGACGGCCGACTGCTTGGAGTGCTGGATTTGGACTCATCCTTGACAGGTGATTATGATAAGGTAGATCAGGAATATCTGGAAAAGTTTGTTCAGATTTTGCTTGAAAAAACGACTTGGATTTTTGAAATGTTTGGAGAAAAAGCCTAATGTATCAAGCTTTATATCGAAAGTACCGCAGTCAGACCTTTGGACAGCTAGTGGGTCAGCAAGTAGTGGCCACCACCCTGCGGCAGGCTGTGGAGCAAGGGAAAATCAGCCATGCTTATCTCTTTTCTGGTCCTCGTGGAACAGGGAAGACCAGTGTTGCTAAGATTTTTGCCAAAGCTATGAATTGTCCGAATCAAAAGGACGGTGAGCCCTGCAATGACTGCTATATCTGCCAGGCTATTACTGAGGGGAGCCTTGAAGATGTCATCGAAATCGATGCGGCTTCTAATAATGGGGTAGATGAGATTCGTGACATTCGGGACAAGTCAACCTATGCACCCAGTCTTGCCAAGCACAAGGTCTATATCATTGACGAGGTCCACATGCTCTCGACTGGGGCCTTTAACGCCTTGCTCAAGACCTTGGAAGAGCCAACGGAAAATGTGGTCTTTATCCTAGCGACGACAGAGCTGCATAAGATTCCAGCGACCATTCTTTCCCGCGTCCAGCGTTTTGAGTTTAAGTCTATCAAGACGCAGGACATTATTGGTCATATTGAGTGGATTTTAGAGCAGGAAGGTATTGATTTTGAGCAAGAAGGTGTGCAGATTATTGCCCGTCGAGCTGAGGGCGGTATGCGGGATGCCCTATCTATCCTCGATCAGGCTCTTAGCTTAACTCAGGAAAATCGTTTGACTACAGACATAGCTGAAGAAATCACTGGCTCCATCAGCTTAGGAGCCTTGGATGCCTATGTAGCAGCTTTGATTGCTCATGATGCAGTTACAGCCTTGGATAATCTCAATTTGATTTTTGATAGCGGTAAAAACATGGCTCGTTTTGTGACGGACCTCCTGCAATATCTGCGTGACTTGATTATTGTCAAAACTGGCGGGGAAAATCATCATGCCAGCGAGCTCTTTCTGGAAAATCTCAAGACACCGCAGGACACTCTCTTTGCCATGATTGATATGGCGACCAAGAGTTTGGCAGATATCAAGAACAGCCTGCAGCCCAAGATTTATACAGAAATGATGACCATTCGACTGGCAGAGACCAGCAGTCTTCCTGCAGCGGCAGTCATTCCAGATAATCTAGCTGATGAGCTCAAGGGTCTGAGACAAGAGATAGATAGTCTTAAACAGCAGCTGGCTAATGGCAATGGGAAACCTGCAGCAGCTGTCAAAACTTCGGATATTCGACCGCAGAAGTCTAAGGGCTACCGAGCAGACCGCAATAAGGTCAATGCCATCCTAGAAGAGGCTGTTGAGAATCCTAGTCTGGCTCGCAGCAATCTGACAAAGCTGCAGAATGCTTGGGGTGAGATTATCGAAAGTCTGGCTGGAGCTGATAAGGCCTTGCTGGCAGGCTCGCAGCCGGTGGCGGCCAATGAAAGTCATGCTATCTTAGCTTTTGAGTCTAATTTCAACGCTGAGCAGACCATGAAGCGGGACAATCTCAATACCATGTTTGGCAATATCCTCAGCAATGCAGCAGGCTTTTCACCAGAGATTTTGGCTATTTCCTTGGAAGAGTGGACCAAGATTCGGGCGGACTTTTCAGCTCGCAGCCGCAATGGCAAGACAGAGGCTGAAGAGAAGGAAGAGGAAAGCCTGATTCCGGAGGGATTTGACTTTTTAGCAGAAAAAATTACCATTCAAGAGGATTAAAAAAAGATTTTTCTAGGTTTTCGTGTTATAATAAATCTATGAACAGACGACAATTTATTGTGATGGCTGTTTTTACAGCCTTAGAAACCTATTTTTTCAATGAATCTATCATGGCGGGGCGCTATTTTATGGCTGCTTTCTGGGCAGTTTTAGTGCTGCGCAATCTGCAGATTTCCTATGTCATGGGGCGGATTGTGGATGAAATCGATAAACATTTAGGACCGAAATAATGAAAACAGGACTGAGCTATGAGACTCAGTCCTTTTGAAATGAAATTTTTGATTACCAACTGGTCAGTGAGACTTCGCCACTGTTGAGCCAGATTTCCTGACCATCAGTCAGCTGGACTAAGAGTTGCCCGCTGTCTGAGATATCTTTGGCCAAACCCTGGTAGTCTGCGCCTTTTTGGCTAAAGGTCACTTGTCGTCCCAGCACCAAGGATTGCTGCTTGTAGAGATAGATGAGCTCTTCTGGGTCACTTTCGTAGAAGCATTTCCAAATCTCGGCAATGAGCTCATTGCGACTAATGGCTGGTTTCTCTTCAAAGAGGGAGCCAGCTTTTTCTTTGATGTCGGCTGGAAAGTCTGTAATGAAAAAATTAAAGCCAACACCGATGATGACATCGGTGACGAGTCCTGTCTCGATAGAAGTTGTAGCTTCAGTTAGGATGCCGGAAATTTTCTTGTTTCGATAGTAAATGTCATTGACCCACTTGATATCAACCTCCATAAGGGTTAGATTTTTCACTGCCTTATAGATAGCTCCTGCGGTCAAGATAGTATAGGAGGGGAGCTGGTCGAAGGGGAGGTTGGGCTTGAGGTGGAGAGACATGTAAAAGCCGCCTTGACTGGGGCAGAAGAAGCTGCGTCCAAACCGGCCACGGCCTGCGGATTGAGCTGCAGCCAGATAAAGAGTATTGGCTGGCTGACCAGCTTCCATGCCAGTCTTGGCATCCATCTGAGTGGACTGGCAGTCAGGATTAAAGGAGACCTGAACAGGAGAATGTGCCTCAATCCAATCAGGAATCAGTAGGTCACCCGCTGTCAATCGATAGCCCCGGTTCTTGACGGATTCGATTTGGATGCCTTCTTTCTCCAATTTTTGAATGGCCTTCCAAATAGAAGTTCGTGAAATGCCCAATTCTTGGGCTATTTTTTCGCCGTTGACATAGTCGTCAGCCTGGCTGAGGATGTCAAAGAGTTTTTCGTAGGTTTTCATAGGAGGTCTTTCTAGCTTAAAGGCTGCTTTCTCTTAGTGTCAGCTTAGTAGAGAGCTTAATCATGTAAGGGATGGGAGCTTTCGTCAGTTTTAATCATCTGGTCCAGCATTTGAAGAGCTTGCTTGCCCATTTCCTCTGTGAAGACTGTCACAGTACTGAGAGGCGGATAGATGTATTTGGCAATGGATGTATCATTAAAGGAAATAATCTGGACATCTTGGGGAACAGCTATTCCCGATTCCTGAAGAGCACGGAGAGCACCGACTGCCAGAGCATCGCTGGCTATGAAGAAAGCCTTTGGAAACTGATTTTTTTGCTGCTCAATCAAATCTTTCATCAGCTGATAGCCAGACTCAGAGGAGAACTTGCCAACCTTGACATAGGCTGGCTGATAGAGACCTTTTTCACTCAGGTAACGGCAGAAGCAGGCCAAGCGCGGATCGTCAAGACTTATCGTTCCGTCTGCTGTTTCTTCGCGTCCAGCAATCATACCGATTTCTCGAATGCCCTGCTCAAGAAAATGGTTGAGGACCTGAATGACAGCATGCTCAAAGTCCGTTGTCACACAGCTGTGGCCTTGGTCGAGCGTATCGCTATCCACAAAAACCAGAGCAGGACTGTATTGCTCCAGCTCCTTGACTTGCTCACTGCTGAATTTTCCGATGGCAATGATGCCGTCAATCCGTTCTAGCTGGCTCAGAGAGTCGTTGTTGAAAATCCGTACGATATCATAGCCCAGTTCCTGGGCTTTCTTTTTCAATGCCTAAGCGGATGGAGTAGTAGTAAAGATCATCCAGCTCTTCCAGCTCGGTGTACCATTCGACGATAGCGATGCGATGGGTTTGAGGTGCAGTCTTTTTCTGTCTGTTGCTTTTTTTGTAGTTGAGCTGTTCTGCGATATCGAAAATCTTCTTACGCGTCTCATCACTGACAGACATGGACTTGTCATAGTTCAAAACCCGCGAAACAGTTGCGGGAGAAACACCAGCAGTCTGGGCGATATCTTTGATAGTAGCCATTTGATTTGGTCCTTTTTAATTTACTGTCTACATAAATTATAACTCAAAAATTAGTAAATAACAAAGA
>BNJU01003899.1_pt1 | contig 95493 bp, 132 predicted proteins | sample 8539281 | NCBI WGS metagenome assembly BNJU01 (sample SAMD00202456, study PRJDB9452) | human saliva metagenome | isolation source: human saliva | place: Japan
CTGATTGACTAAAGAAAAAAAGGTCTACCTAAAAGGTAGGCCTTTTTCTTTTGCTAGTCTTCGACTAACTAACCCTACTAGAGCGACCTCCAGCCAAGGTTGTAGAGGTTGTATCTATGTACGTGTCCATGTAAGACGGCCCTGGGAAAAGCAGGGCAGTAGAGATGGAGAGTGAAAGCGACGACAGATTCACTGCATCGCTTTCTTCCGAACAGTAAGATTTACCGAGTGCGAAGCAGAAGGGAAATCCACAGTGAGGATTGATGAAATACTGCGCTAATGGTAGTATCTAACTAATCCATACGGTAACGAGGCACAACGTGCCAATGTTACCGAACCGTAAAAGCAGTTGAGCTACTTTAAATATATGTGAAATAAACTTTATCTAATCGATACCGCGGTGCGCAGACTCAGTGGTATCGAACCGTAAACTAGTTGAGCAACTCCATATTTATGTAAATAACAAGCCCCATGATCACAAAATCATAGAGCCTATATATTAATAACAACTTATTGGGAAATTTAATATATATACAAAAAGAGCTGCCTAAGCAGCTCTAATTCTTATTATTCTACACCAACCATTACGCTGAGTGGATTTGATAACAGCGACAACTTCTTTTTGCCAACTGCTAAGCCTAATTCTTTAACGGATTGAATAGTAATGTCAGCAGTAACAATATTATTATTACCTACGTTGATTTTTTTACGATTGCATTTACAGCGCCTTCTTGGATCTCAACGATAGTACCTTTTAATTGATTTCTTGCACTTAATTTCATGGATATCTCCTTAAAAAAACAATACAAAAAGTATATATATTATAATATTTTTGCATATAATTTGTGATATACATTACATCACAAATTATATGGAGCAGGCGAAGGAATCGAACCCTCCTCTCAAGCTTGGGAAGCTCGCATTCTACCGATGAACTACGCCCGCACGATGTAAATATTGTATCATATATTTACATATACATTCAAGTAATCATAGATATATCTATGATTATACCTATAGTAGTAAATGTATTGAATTACTTTCAATCTAGATGTATAAAATAATAGAAAAGGAGGAATTCGTATGTCAAAAAGTATATAAAGTTCATAAATGGTTATCTATCATTTCCTTAATTTTTCTTCTTAATGTTTTTGTATTACAGGATTAGTACTCATGTTTCGAACTGAGTTAAATGCATGGGCTCAAGGTGGAACAATACATCATTCATCAGCTATAATGTCGATGAATGAACATGAAGAATCTATATTTAAGTATGCTGATCAGGGGCACTACTTGTTAAACAGAAATATCCATCAAAAGATATTTTGAATATATCCCCCTGCTATGGGGGCTACACATATTTTACGGTATCGTATTATTGAATCTACAGCTACGGTAGCACCTCCAGCTCGCATGGGAATGGGTGGGGATTATGTTTTATATAATCCTATATCTAAAGAACTGATTACTTCACATAATGAGCCTCCTGTACATCCTTGGATTCGTAGTATGTTACATACTCTTCATCAATTACATACACGATTAGATTTAGGTAAAAATTGGCATATATATTGTAACATTCTTATCATTTTTTTATGTAGTCTCACTATTATTTCAGGGATTTTTTTATATGGTCCATTTCGTAAAAAGTTATTCTAAAGCCTCTGTTTTATCTAAGAAAATGAAAATAGGGTGCATTACATCGTGAATTCTCAATAGTTGCAACGGTCTGGGGATTTATATTATGTATAACAGGTGTATGGATTGGGGGCTTTTTTATTGCAAATGATAACTATAATGCCGATGTACTTCATAATGCTAAACAGGAACTTTCGATTGGACAATCTGAAATATTGCAACCATCAGAAGCAATTTCTCGTATAATGAAAGTATATCCAGATCGACAAGTTATTTCTATGGATTATCCATCTAAGTTTAACAATTACCATTATGCATTTTATTTAGGTGCAGAAAATGATGATGATCCAGCTATGTTTCTTGGACAGCCTGTATATGCTAACTTGTATGTCGATTCTAGTAATGATAGATTTTCTACTAAAGCAGTTCCATGGTATTTTACAGGTATGACGACTATGATTAACCTACATATTCATAATCATAATACGATGGCTCTGAAGATATTGTGGGCTATATGGGATATTGTTCTCATTATTGGTATCGTGACTGGACTTATGATGACTATTATTAGAAAGTATAAAAATCAGATGTAATTCTATCTAAAGTATCGGTAGAGGAAAAGCATATTTGGCGTACACCATTATTTTTGTAGTATATCTGTTCTTATAGGATTGCTTCTACCACTTTGGCAAAATCCTGTTATGAATACGATTGCTGCTATTTGTTTAACTGTATCACTTATTGTATTTTTATCTCTTTACTTAAAGAAAGTAAACAATATTGATTATTTTCGAACTGAAATGATATAATAATAAATATAGTTGTTTTTTATATACATAAAAATACGTATTATTATTTATGACTCAGAAAGTGGTAGTTATTATGAATTTTATAAAAGCATTTTTCCAGTCAGAGTCTGCTGGTGGGATATCCTTGCTGTCCGCTGCTATTTTAGGCGTTCTTGTGGCGAACTCACCGATTGCAGCACAGTATTTTGCAGTCATGCAAATACACCTTGGTCCAATGACTATACTGGAGTGGGTAAATGATGCCTTAATGGCTCTTTTTTTCCTTTATGTTGGTATAGAGATCAAGAAGGAAATGATTTCTGGGGAGCTTGATACGAAGGCGAAACGTGTGCTTCCCGTATTAGCCGCATTTGCAGGTGTTATTACGCCAGCTATTGTGTATTATTTTGCGGCTGGATATATGCCAGAATATAGACATGGTTGGGGGATTCCTACCGCTACAGATATTGCTTTTGCTATAGGCGTTATTACAATGCTTGGTAATAAGGTATCTACAGCGATGAAAGCCTTTCTAGCTGCATTAGCTATTATTGACGACTTGATTGCCATAGTCGTTATTGCTCTCTTTTATGGGGCAGGCGTTAATTTTATGGATTTAATAGCTGCTGCGGCTGTAACTGGTTTACTGATTTATACTAATAAGCAAGGCTATTTAAGACCACTTCCGTATTGTGTTCTAGGATTAGTTCTTTGGTATTTAGTTTTAAAATCTGGTGTGCATGCTACCATTGCTGGTGTTGTACTGGCTATGACAATTCCTTTTAAAGGTAAAGTTATAGATAAGGTAGTATATCCTATGGAAGAATGGGCCCATGCTTTACGCAATTGGGTAAACTTCTTAATTATACCATTATTTAGTTTTTTTAAATGCTGGTGTATCCTTTGCTGATTTTTCCATAGATAATTTATTCCATCCTGTAATCATAGGTGTTTCATTCGGTTTAATCTTAGGGAAAACAATTAGGTATATTCTCTGCCGTCTACATTTTGGTTCAATCTAAGGCAATTAAGATGCCTACAAAAAAACGACGTGGCCTGAAATTTATGGGACAGCTATTTTGTGTGGTATTAGCTTTACTATGAGCCTTTTTGTTGCTACACTGGCTTTCCCACCAGGGTATAACACAAGAAATGGCTAAGGTAGGTATCTTTATAGGATCAATCACGGCAGGCTTGCTAGGTGCGATTGTCCTAATTTTAGCTTATCAAATACGCAAGATGCGTGGTAAAATTTAATAAAATAATCTTTTGTAAGTATAGAAAGGATTCAAATGGAACGCATTTTTGTTTTCTTACGTTCTCCAGGTGCAGCTACATCTGTACTCCTAGGAGCAACAGTACTCGCTTTAATTTTAGCGAACTCTCCATCATCTGAACAATACTTTCAAATCGTTAATCACCATATAGGTAATCTAACAATTTTAGAATGGGTTAATGATGCATTGATGGCAATCTTCTTCCTTTTTGTAGGTCTCGAAGTTAAGCGTGAATTAGTATCAGGTGAGCTTAATACTAATGCTAAGCGTGTGATGCCAGGCATTGCTGCATTATTTGGTGTTCTAACGCCCGCTTTTATCTACTACTTAATTGCAGGTTTTCATTCTGAATATATACATGGTTGGGCAATACCAACTGCTACGGATATTGCATTTTCCATCGGTATTATATCTGCATTAGGCTCTAGAGTACCGAATTCAATGAAAGTATTTCTAACAGCTCTTGCCGTTATAGATGATTTGATTGCTATCATCGTAATTGCAATCTTCTATGCGTCAGTATTCACATGATGTATTTAGGTGCAGCTGTCGTAGTTGTAGCTGCTTTAATCTACTGTAATAAGCAAGGATATGTACGACCTTTACCATATATCATTCTAGGGTTTATCCTTTGGTATTGTGTATTAAAATCTGGTTTACATGCAACTATGGCTGGTGTAATCTTAGCTATGACAATTCCTTCAAAAGGCAAACGAGGCCGTAAGTATGTTCGCCCAATGCAACATTGGGAACATTTATTGTCCAATTGGGTTAGTTTTTTAATTGTACCAATATTTGCATTCTTTAATGCTGGTGTAGATTTACGTAATGTATCTGTTAATGACTTAACGCATCCTGTAGTGCTTGGTGTTGCATTAGGCCTTATTATAGGGAAACAAATAGGTATTTTTGGTGCAGTATTTGCGATGGTGAAATGTGGCCTTGTACCAATGCCGACAGAAGCTAATTGGAAGCATGTATATGGAACTGCGATTGTATGTGGTATAGGCTTTACAATGAGTATCTTCGTATCTATCTTGGCATTTGAACCCGGTCACGCTCAAGAGATGGCAAAAGGTGGCGTTATACTTGGCTCATTAATCTCTGCATTATTCGGCTACATCTTCTTAAGACTTGTTGGTGCAAACCGAAAAGAATGTCATATTGGTGTATACCATAACTGCTAAAATTGAATAAAACTATTAAATCTCCATTATAGACTGAAGAGTATTTCCGACTTTAGAAGTAATCTAAGCGAATATTCTTGCAGGATATAATGGAGATTTTCATGGTATCTTATAATTTTATGATATATAGTAATACACCCTTAAAACTATACTATAACTATAATTTAATATATGAATTATTGATATTAATAGAACTTTTATGGTTTATAGATTATTTAAAACTGTATAGTATACTACTTAATGTGAGGTGAGGTGTATATGATAAAAAAATAATTATTGCATGTACGCTTGTTTGTATGATTGTAATGGTATCCTCTGTATCATTAGCAAAAACTATTGATCAGGGGGCAACGAGGGCATCACGTTAGTAAAGGTAGCAAACCATGTTAAAAGCATCAAGGTTTTTTACATGATTCTATAGATGGCATTTACGGTCATAATACAGAACAAGCTGTTCGAAAATTTCAAAAATCTAAAGGGCTCGCTGTAGATGGTCGTGTTGGTCCTGCTACGATGAATGCTTTAGAAAAGATGGAGACTCGTTATGGTGGACATGGCACAGAACGCGATCATAATGGAGTGCCTAATAAATACTCTAAAGTTTTAACGATGGAGGCTAGTGGCTATTCATCTCAAGATCCTGGCAACGGAAAATATACAGCTACAGGCAGTCGTCTACGGAAGGGACTTGTATCTGTAGACCCTAAATTAATTCCTTTGGGAACGCGATTATATATTGAAGGTTATGGCTATGCTGTAGCTGACGATGTAGGTGGTGCTATTAAAGGGCATCGCATTGATTTAGCTTTTGATTCTCGTGCAGAAGCATTGCAGTTTGGACGTCAATCTGTAAAGGTTTATATTTTATAATGATAACTCTCTGGTTTTATATGATTATATGATAGATGTATAGACTACAATCATATTCTTGTATAAACATGCTAGAGAGTTTTTCTTTACCGAATTATAATGTATTCAAAACCTCGAATATTCGGAAAATATGGTATAATAAATAATAGATATATGATGATGACTCATGATGTTAAATTAATAAGCATACTCAATAGTTATATGATGAATGGTAAAGGATAATCCTATGGATAAAGTACGGCGCGTAGAACGAATGGTGGCAATGACAAAACTGTTAGTTGATTCACCGCAAAAATTGATTCCTTTAAATTACTTTTGCGACTTTTTTGGCATGGCTAAATCAACGGTTAGTGAAGATTTAACATGTGTAAGGGCAGTCTATGGAACACTTTCAACTGGGGACCTTAGAAACGGTGGCCGGTGTAGCTGGTGGGGTACGATTTATTCCGCATCGCAAGGGAATACAAGCGAACGATATTCTACGCGATGTGCAAGCTCGTTTAATGGAGCCAGATCGCATCATTCCAGGTGGTTTTATTTATATGTCTGATATCTTATATGATTGGCATGTAATGACACGTCTGGGTGAGATTATTATGACTCGTTTTGTGGACCGTGAACCAGACTATATTTTGACTGTAGAAACAAAGGGGATTCCTTTGGCTGTAATGGTAGCGAGAGCTTTCAATAAACCACTTGTTATTGCTAGACGTGATAGTAAGGTAACAGAAGGTTCTGCTATTAGTATCAATTATGTAACAGGTTCCTCTGGGCGCATTCAAACTATGACTCTAACTAAACGGGCAATTCCTCCAAATGCGAAAGTGTTAATTATCGATGACTTTATGAAAGCTGGCGGTACCGCTAAGGGGCTTAAAGAATTAGTTCTTGAAATGAGTGGCGTCGTTGTTGGCACAGGTGTTCTTGTAGCTACAGCTGAACCAAGTCCGAAGTTGATCGATGATTATGAATCACTATTTACTTTTTATGGTATCGATGAAAATACAAAGAAAATTAGTATAGAGCCTGTGTTAGATGCAGAGTAAATCATTAATATTAGGAAGATTATAGGCTGATATAATGGTTTATATTGAGTATTGACCTATGGGCTAAATAATGACGTAAATAATATTTAAAATGGTTTAGAGATATAAGAGATAACAGATAGGAGATTACTATGAATATTGCAAGCCTTATTTTAGCTGCTGGTAAGGGCACGCGTATGAAGTCTAAATTGCCAAAAGTGTTACACAAGGTCGGCGGTAAGGCGATGGTAGAACGCGTTCTTGAAACGGTTCAATCCATTGGTACCAATCGCGATGTTGTTATCGTTGGTTTTGGTGGCGATGCAGTACAAAATTACTTGGGAGAGCGTGCTGAATTTGTTCGTCAAGAAGAACAAAATGGTACAGGTCATGCAGTTAAGATGGCTCAACCAGTACTTGGTGATTATGATGGTACAATCTTATTGTTATGCGGTGATACTCCCTGGTTACAAAAGAAAGTTTAGAAGCACTTTTAGAAGAACATAAAAATTCCGGTGCAGCAGCTACAATCTTAACTGCTCATATGCCGAATCCAACTGGTTATGGACGTATCATTCGTAATGAAGCGGGTTCTGTAGTTCGTATCGTAGAACAGAAAGATGGTAAACCTGAAGAATTAGCGGTTCAAGAAGTAAATACAGGTATGTACGCTTTTGATAGTAAAAAATTATGGCCTTGCTTAGATCAATTATCTGATGATAATGCCCAAGGTGAATTGTATATTACTGATGTAGTTGGTATTCTCGTAAATGGTGGCGACAAGGTAAGTGCATACATGACTAAGGATTTTGAAGAATCTTTAGGTGTAAACTCACGTTTGCAATTAGCAGAGGCTGAAGCTATATTAAAACATCGTAAAAATGTTGAGTTAATGACTGCTGGCGTAACAATTATTGATCCTGAAAATACCTATGTGGCTCCTGAGGTAACAGTAGGTGCAGATACAATTTTGCATCCTGGTACAATTCTTGAAGGTGATACCGTGATTGGTGAGCGTTGTGAAATTGGACCACATACTCGTTTGACGAATGTAAAAGTCGGCAATGATACGATTATCCACTTTACTTATGGTCATGACTGTGAAGTAAAAGACGGTGTAGATGTAGGTCCATATGTCCATTTGCGTCCAAATACAGTTTTAGGTAACAAGGTTCATGTAGGTAACTTTGTAGAAGTTAAAAACTCTAATGTTGGGGAAGGTACTAAGTTCCCACATCTCTCCTATATCGGTGATAGTGATGTTGGGGCCGGTGTTAATATTGGCTGTGGCACTATTACCGTGAAATTATGATGGGAAAGTTAAGCATCGTACGACTATTGGTGATGGTGCATTTGTTGGTTGTAATAGTAACTTAGTTGCTCCCTGTAACAGTAGGTAATTATAGCTATGTAGGTGCGGGCTCTACTATTACTAAAAACGTACCAGATAAGGCCTTAGCTGTAGGTCGTAGTAAGCAAATTGTGAAAGAAAATTGGGTAACAGAGGATACTTTCAAAAAGAAATAAATCTCATATTTTTTTAACACAATTAGGTCAAAAATAGTATACAATAAAAAGGCAATAGTGTGTATCTGTAATGTATAGATTATGGATAAGTAACCAGTATAGGAGCAAATGAAAGGGTAACAAAATGGCATTTGAAGACGGCAAAAAACTCAAGATTTTCACAGGTAATGCAAATCCTGCATTGGCAAAGGAAATTTGTGATTATTTAGGGTTGCCTTTAGGTGAAGCATTTGTAGGTCGTTTTAACAATGGCGAAGTACAAATAATGATTGATGAAAGCGTACGTGGCAAAGATGTATTTATCATTCAACCAACTAGCTATCCTGTAAATGATAATTTAATGGAACTCATGGTTATGGCTGACGCGTTAAAACGCGCTTCTGCACGTCATATCACTGCAGTAGTACCTTACTATGGCTATGCTCGCCAAGACCGTAAGACTCGTGGTCGTGAGCCGATTACAGCTAAATTAGTAGCTAATTTGATGCAAACGGCAGGTATTACACGTCTTGTAACAATTGATTTGCATGCAGGCCAAATTCAAGGTTTCTTTGATGTGCCTGTAGATCATTTGTTTGGCGCATCTATTTTGGCTAAATACATTAATGAAAAAAATATGGAAGATGTTATCGTTGTATCTCCTGACCTTGGAGGTGTTACAAGAGCTCGTGATTTGGCTGACCGCATTGGTGCACCGATTGCAATCATTGAGAAAAAACGCCCTGAACCAGGTGTGGCTAAAGTTATGAATCTCATCGGTGATGTGGCAGGTAAAAACTGTATTATTATCGATGATATCGTAGATACGGCTGGATCCTTGGTTGAAGGTGCTAAAGCATTGGAAGAATTCGGTGCTAAATCCGTTACCGCCGCTGTTACACATGCAGTGTTGACAGATCCGGCAAGTGAACGAATTGCAAATTCCAATATTAAGGAACTTATCGTTACTAATACTATTCCATTGCCGGAAAATTGCAACTTACCAAATATTACGCAATTATCCGTAGCTCCATTGTTGGGTGAAGCAATTATGCGTATCTTCCATGAAGTGTCTGTAAGTAATTTATTTGATAAATAATAGGTGATTCTTGAAATTAGTAGTAGGCCTCGGTAACCCCGGCAAGCAATACGAAAAGACAAAACATAATATTGGATTTATGGTTATTGATGCCATAGCCGATAGTGTCCCTCACACGCCTTGGAGAGAGGAGCAACGTGCTGAGGTATGCAGTATTACCGTAGATGGTGAGAAAGTATTACTTGTAAAGCCGCAAACATTTATGAATCTAAGTGGTGAGTCTGTAGGACCGTTAATGCGGTACTATAAAATTGATCCATCTGATGTGTATTGTATCTATGATGACATGGATTTACCTATAGGTAAGTTGCGTATTCGACCAAATGGTAGTTCAGGTGGACATAATGGGATTAAATCTTTAATTTCCCATATAGGAACAGAAAATTTTCCTCGTTTCCGCGTAGGAATTGGACGTCCATTGCCACAATGGACTGTCATTGATCACGTTTTAGCACCATTTAGTGAAGAGTCGCAAGAGAAGGTGCAAAAAGGTATTAAGGATACGGTAAAAGCTGTATTAGGTACTTTAGAGGTAGGTATTGATAAAGGCATGAATCAATTCAATCCTAAACGTCGTCCACGGCGATAAATACATGCATAAGGGCATGAGTCTCATTGAGATTCATGCCCTTTTTACGAGGTACATATGAGTAATCAAGAAAAAATGCCTTTTGTAGAGGCTTTAGAATCATATAAAGAACAACATTTTGTGCCCTTTCATACGCCAGGTCATAAGATAGGTGTTGAAGCACCTCAACTGTTAAAGAATTGGATGGGGCCAGCGTTATCCCTATGACTTAGGTGTTATGTATGCTTTAGATGATTTACATGAACCTGAACGGGAATTAAAAGAAGCGCAAGACTTAACAGCCGAATTATATGGAGCTGATTGTTGTTGGTTTTCTATTAATGGTACTACAGCTTTGATCGAAGCCATGATCATGGGCACTGTAGGGCCTGATGAAACCATTATCATTCCTCGAGAAGCACATCGTTCTGTTATTAGTGGACTTGTTCTCTCAGGAGCCAAACCAGTATATATGGGCTGTGATTTTGATGAACGCTGGGGGATTCCACTAGGAGTATCATTAGAAAATGCTATCAAATCAATGGATGCACATCCAGAGGCAAAGGCGATTCTTTTAGTGTATCCAAACTATTATGGCGTGGGCATAGATATTGTTAATATCATACAAGAGGCTCATAAGCGGGGACTTATTGTACTTGTTGATGAAGCTCATGGGCCTCATTTGCCGTTCTCTGAAAGTTTACCTATAGAGGCTATAGAGGCTGGAGCAGATTTGGTGGCTCAAAGTACACATAAATCTGTTGGCTCTTTGACACAAACATCTTGGCTATTAGGGCAAGGTAAAAAAATTTGATAAGCGGCGTATTACGCAAATGCATCAAATGTTACAAAGTACGAGTCCAAACTATATTTTCCTTGCTTCCTTAGATATGGCGCGCCATCAATTAGCCACAGCAGGTAATGATTTAGTAAGTCGTGCACTAGAGTTGAGTATGTACTTACGTGAGGAACTCAATAAAATTTCTGGTATTGCTACTATGGAATATACAGATATTCAAGAGCGAGTAATAAATTATGATTGTACTAAGGTGCTGATTGATGCTAAAGAATTAGGGCTCACAGGTGTAGAATTTGAACGGATGTTACGAGAACATCATATTGAGGTGGAGTTAGTACAAGCTCATCATGTGCTAGTGCTCATTACCATAGGTGATACAAAAGAGTCTGTAACTGCTCTTATTAAGGCTGTACAAGCTGTAAGTGAAAAGGTGTTACGTGCATTTAAAGAATTTAATAAAACAGAGGAAGAGCAATTGCAAGACATTAGTAAAGATTCTGCCTGCTGCCAGCGCCTATTGTGCGCATAACCCCTCGTAATGCTATGTATGCAAATCGTGAGCAAGTACCTTTAAAAGAAGCACTTCATCGCATTGCAGGGGAGACAATTGCTTATTATCCACCGGGTATTCCCTGTGTAGCAGTAGGTGAAGAGATTAGTGCCTCTGTGTTACAATATATAGAGAATCGCAAGGCTTTAGGTTTTGTACCGAATGGTGCTGATGATATGACATTGGAAACGATTTGGGTATTACAGGAGTAATTATGGGGACTTTGATTATATTAGAAGGTGGAGATGGCAGCGGTAAGGCTACACAAACTAAACTCTTAGTAGAACGCTTAACCAAAGAAGGGCATGCCGTTAAGTCTGTGAGCTTTCCAAACTATGATAGTGGCGCCGCTATGCCTATTAAAATGTATTTAGCTGGTGAATTTGGTAAGAATGTACATGATGTAAATCCTTATGTGGCAAGCTCTATGTATGCCATCGATCGATTTGCTTCCTTTAGAACTGATTGGGAACAGTTTTACAAAAATGGGGGTATCATCATTGCAGATCGTTATACAACGTCTAACATGGTGCACCAAATGGTAAAATACGATAATCCGAAGGAACGCACTGCATTTTTAGATTGGCTTGAAGATTTTGAGTTCCAAAAATTTGGCTTGCCTAAACCTGATGCGGTATGCCTTTTGGATATGCCCCTTGAAGTGAGCGAAGCCCTTATGGCGGAGCGCACTGGTAAAACTAGGAGGCAATACTGGTGATATTCACGAAGGAAATCATGCATATTTAGTAGCCGTTCACGATGCGTATGAAGAATTAGTAAAGCGTTATCAATGGCACCGCATACCTTGTGTGGATAAAGCTAAGTCTAGTCAGTATACGTACGTACTATTGAAGAAATTCATAATGATGTATATAGTGTAGTAGAAAATCTACTACCTTAGAAAAAAAGGCGACTCTTTTAAAAAGTCGCCTTTTTTCCTATATAATATTAATATTGAGCATGTATTGATAGGAGGCGCTATGACATATTTTGATTCTATAATTGGTCAAGATTCGATTAAGGCACACCTATCTGAACTTGTAAGTCGTAATGCATTACCTCATAGTCTCTTGTTTTATGGCGAATCTGGTCTTGGCAAGCTAGATATGGCCATAGGCCTAGCGTCTTTATTACTAGGGACGTCAAGTATTCTCTCAACCTAAGGGGGAATCTTATTTAGCAGAGGTTAAGGAAGCCCGTTTAGCAAATGGGGATACGGAAAAACGTATCGAAGCCGAAGGATTACCTATCTATATGGATAAGGGTGATGCCTTTTGGATTCGCCCTATGAAAACAACCTTAAAGGTAGAGCAGTGGTATTCATTATTACAAGATCATCTGTCTGTGGCGGGCAATGGGAACCGCGTTGTCATTGTGGAGGACTTTCACACAGCCAATGCAGTTATGGCAAATGCTATGCTAAAAACCATTGAAGAACCACCTGAACAGGTGTACTTCATCATTATTACGAACAAGATTAACACCGTATTGCCTACCATCATTTCTAGATGTATGGGAGTTGGTTTTAACAGTGTTGATGTAGATACGATTCGCACCGCTCTTATAGCGCGTGGAATTACCGGTGATATAGAACAGGCTTTATTAGCTGGTCATGGTAATCCACAATTGGTGGAAAAACTGACGACACAAGGTCGCATTGAAATGCTAGAGTTAGCCGTTAAGGTGATGGACATATTAGCTTTTGAAACGCGATGGTTTACTATGATTTCCTTAGCTTGTGAAAGCTTATCTCGTGAAAGCCTAACGGAATTGATGCGCTGGCTACGCCTTGTAAGTAGAGATATGATGGCTCTTAAAATGGGGGCTCAAGACACGCAATTACAAGTACCATGTACAAAACTCAATTATTACGATTATTACCGCGCTGGTCCATGCAAGCATTGTCAGAGGTTGTTACTGAAACATTGCAAGCAGAACGGGCTTTGCGCTTACATATAAAAACCGCTCTCGTGGTGGACGGTCTTAGTATCGCCCTTCATGATGCTCGGGAGGAGGATTAAATGCTAACCATAGTTGGCGTACGCTTTAAAAAGGCGGGAAAGATTTATTATTTTCAGCCTGAACAATTAGAACTATCCGTTGGGGATGGAGTTATCGTTGAAACAGCACGTGGTGTAGAATACGGCACAGTTGTGATTGGACCCTAAAGAGGTCTTTGAAGATTCTGTTGTTGCCCCTGTTAAGCCTGTTATTAGACAGGCGACGTCTAAGGATTTGAAACAAATCGAGAAGAATAAAGAGCGCGAAGAAAAAGCCTTTGAAATTTGTCTCGAAAAAATTGAAAAACGCAAGTTACCGATGAAACTTATCAATGTGGAATACACATTTGATATGAATAAGATTATATTCTTCTTTACTGCAGATGGCCGTATTGACTTCCGTGAGCTCGTTAAAGATTTGGCAACTATATTTAGAACGCGCATCGAGTTACGCCAAGTGGGTGTCCGTGATGAGGCTAAAGTACTAAATGGTATTGGTGCTTGTGGTCGACCTTTGTGTTGTTCAAATTTCTTAGGTGACTTTACGCCTGTATCGATTCGCATGGCAAAGGATCAAAATTTGAGCTTAAATCCTACGAAGATTTCTGGTGTATGTGGTCGATTGATGTGTTGTCTTAACTACGAAGATGATTTATATAAAAAAGGTGGCGACCTATATGTGAAGAAGGAACGCACTCAATCTCCTCAAGATATAGCACCTCCTGGCATTGGTAAGGAGGTTGTTACCGATGAAGGTATTGGTAAAGTTTTAAAGGTAAATCATCATAAGCATACTGTAAAGGTACAGCTCGAAGCGGGCCGTACTATCGATTTGAAATGGTCCGAGGTGGCATTGCCTGATGAATGATCAAGAACGACTTGATGATTTAATTATCGATGGCTTACAGATTTATCAGCGTTCTGATATGTTTCGCTTTTCCTTTGACGCCATAGCACTCATTCATTTTTGTCGTTTTAATGGTCGTCATACCTATGTTGATCTTGGAACGGGGTCAGGGGTTATGCCGCTTATAGGTACGTCATTAGGGGCAGGTCATATTACAGGTATAGAAATTAATGAAACTCTCGTTGAGTTGGCTAAGCGTAGCGTAGAACATAATCGTAAACAAGATGTGGTAAATATGTTATGTGGTGATTATCGGCATATGACATATCGAGATATACAAGATAAGCCTTTTGATGGTGTTATTGTTAATCCCCCTTTTTATGATTGTGAAAGCGGTGCAAAGCCTACATCTGAAGAGCGTAATTTAGCACTTCATGATGGACATACAACTTTATGTGATGTTCTGAAAGCGGTACAGTCTTTTATTAAATGTAAAGGTCGTTTGTGGATGATTTATAGTGCTAGTCGCTTGCAATATGTATTACATGAACTAGAAAGGTTTAACTTTCAAGCAAAACGAATTCGGTTTGTTCATGGTATGCTAGATAAACCAGCAAAATTAGTTTTGATAGAGTCTATTTTTCAAGGTCAGGCAGGTCTTGTACTTGAGCCACCACTCATCGTTTACAAAAAAACGAATGTGTACACGAAGGAGGTGTCCTCTTGGTATGAACGATAATGAATGGGGCACATTATACTTGGTGCCTACACCGATTGGTAATTTAGAAGATATGACGTATCGATCTGTTCGTATTTTGGGTGAGGTAGATGCTATCGCGGCTGAGGATACACGTCATACGGGCATATTGTTAAAAACATTTTTGATATTAAAAACGCTTTGATTTCTTATCATGAACATAATAAGGAGGAAAAAGGTGCTTATATTTTGGAACTTTTGTTAGAAGGACAGTCGATTGCTTGCGTTAGTGATGCGGGTATGCCTGCTATTTCTGATCCAGGGGCAGACCTTGTAACAAAGGCCATTGAAGAAGGCATAGCTGTAGTTCCATTACCAGGAGCCAATGCGGCGTTAACAGCACTTATTGCATCAGGTTTAGATACTAAATCCTTTACCTTTGCAGGGTTCTTGCCTAAACGAGGGAAACATCGTATTGAAGAATTAAAAAGACTTTCACAAGTGATGGGAACCTTGCTATTTTACGAAGCCCCGCATCGATTACAAGAGGTTTTACAAGATATGTATGAAGTCTTTGGTAATCGCTCCATAACGGTGGCAAGGGAACTGACGAAGAAGTTTGAAACCTTTGTACGCACGGATCTGGAAACCTTGTAAAGAATTTAGAACAGCTCACCTATAAAGGTGAATTCGTCCTCATCGTAAGCGGTGCTGATACAGTGGAGTCCGATACTAGTGAAGTGTTGGATGAACCAGTATCTTATGAAGATGCTGTGCAAGCCCTTGTAGATACTGGGGTACCTAAAAAAGAAGCTATTCGCCAGGTGGCAAAGCGTTTTAACGTTTCCCGCCGGGATGTATATAATATTGTAGAACGTTAAACCTTCCCATTCGAAGGTTAGAAGGAGGCTCATCATGGGAGACACAAAGAAAACGTATTATATTACGACACCTATTTATTATCCAAGTGCTAAGTTGCACATTGGTCATACGTATTGTACATCTGTAGCCGATACAATTGCACGCTTTAAACGATTAGCAGGATATGATGTACGTTTTTTGACTGGTTCAGATGAACATGGCCAAAAAATCCAACGTGCTGCAGAAGCACAAGGCATTACTCCTCTTGAATATACTACAAATATTGTAAATGGTTTTAAAGCATTGTGGGAAAAAATGCATATTTCCAATGACGATTTTATTCGGACTACCGATGAACGTCATGAAAAGGTTGTTCAAGCGTTATTTACAAAGCTTATGAGAAGGGCGATATTTACAAAGCCGAATATGAAGGCTGGTATTGTACACCGGACGAAACTTTTTGGACAGAGCAGAAGCTAGGACCTAATCATACTTGTCCGGATTGCGGTCGCCCTGTAGAGCGTGTTAAAGAGGAAAGTTATTTCTTCAAACTCGGTAAATATACGGATCAATGGCTTAAGTTTATTGAAGAGAATCCTGACTTTATTCAGCCTGAATCTCGTCGTAATGAGATGATTCAATTTGTAAAGCAAGGTCTAGAAGACTTGGCGGTGTCTCGTACATCCTTTGATTGGGGAATCAAGGTCCCATTTGATCCTAAACATGTAGTATATGTTTGGTTCGATGCATTAGTGAACTATATTAGTGCACTCTCTCCATTTGATGGTGATGGTGAACTATATAAAAAATACTGGCCTGCAGATCTCCATTTAGTGGGGAAGGAAATCGTACGTTTCCATACAATTATTTGGCCTATGATGCTCATGAGCCTTGAGTTGCCATTACCAAAAAAGGTATTTGGACACGGTTGGATGATTGTAGATGGTACAAAGATGAGTAAATCCTTGGGGAACGTAATCGATCCAATCCCATTGATTGATACATATGGTGCAGATTCTTTGCGTTATTACTTATTAAGCGAGATTACGTTAGGTAATGACGGCAACTTTACGTTACCTAACTTCGTTACAAAAATTAATGCAGATTTATCTAATGATTTAGGTAACTTATTAAACCGTACTATTGCGATGATTGAAAAATACCATGGTGGTGTGATTACAAAATGCGATGATATGGATGATTTGGATCGTGATGTATCTACATTAGCCGTTCAAACTGCAAAAGATTTTGAAGCGGCGATGGAAAATATGGAGCTTAATAAAGCTATCAAAACTGTATGGTCCTTTATTGGTCGCATGAATAAATACATTGATGAAACAATGCCTTGGGTATTGGCTAAATCTGAAGATGCTCATGATAAAGCGCGCTTGCAATCTGCTATGTATCACTTGGCAGAGGCATTGCGTATCATTGCCATCTTAGTAAGCCCTGTAATTCCTGTAGGAGCTCCAAAAATCTGGGAACAATTAGGGCTTACAGGTTTTGAAGCGGCTACGTTGGAAGATGCTAAAACTTGGGGATTATTGGCAACAGGTACTAAAGTTGTAAAAGGTGAGCCTATCTATCCACGTTTTGAAGTTCCTGAAATGGTAGATGTAGTTGTTACAGAAGAAGTTGAAGAAGCTGTAGATACATCTAATATTCCACCATTAAAAGAAAATATTACCTATGATGACTTTGAGAAACTCGATCTTCGTGTAGCTAAAGTTATAAGCTGTGAAAAGGTGCCTAAGTCCAAGAAGTTGTTGAAATTTGTATTGGATATCGGTATTGAAGAACGCACCGTATTAAGTGGTATTTCCCAATATTATGAACCGGAGGCTATGGTTGGTAAAAAGGTAATCTATTTGTCTAACTTGGCTCCTAAAAAGATGATGGGCATTGAGTCTTATGGTATGATTTTGTCCGCCTCTGATTGGGAAGAACATTTAGAGGTAACAAATATCGAATCATTACCGGCAGGAAGTGTGGTTAAATAATGAAACTTTTTGATACACATGCTCATGTAAATGATGGGCGCTTTGATAATGATCGTAATGAGATGTTACAAGCCTGCTTTGATACAGGTGTAGAATATATTATGATTCCTGGTGTTGACAGAGGTACCGTTGAGTCTGGTTTAGCTTTGGCTAAACAGTACGATCAATTATATGCTGCTGTAGGGACTCATCCCCATGAATCAAAGGACTTTACAGAAGAAGACTACGAGTTTTATAAGGAACAAGCTCTTAACAATGATAAGGTACGTGCTATTGGTGAAATTGGACTAGATTATTACTATGATTTTTCTGACCGTGAAACACAAAAACGCGTATTTATTCGTCAGTTAGAGCTTGCTCGTGAAGTAGATCTCCCGATTATTATCCATGACCGCGATGCACATGGTGATATTATGAATATCTTGCGCAATGAAGGGAAGGATAACTGGGGCATTTTTCATTGCTATTCTGGTAGCTGGGAGATGGCAAAAGAAGCCATTAAAATGGGCTTTTATATTTCCTTTGCAGGTCCTGTAGTATTTCCTAAGTCTACAAATCTTAAGGAAGTAGCAAGACAAGTGCCATTAGAACGAATCCTCATTGAAACCGATTCACCGTATTTGACACCACCACCATTTAGAGGCCGTCGTAATGATCCAAGTAAAACTCAGTTTGTGGCAGAAGAAATTGCAAGCCTTAAAGGGCTCGATATAGATGAGTTTTGTGAAATTGCTTTTAATAATGGTAAACGAGTATTTGGTATCGAGTAAATGTAGAAACTAGTTCATAAGATTATTGGCTGATAAAATATCTGTTGGGCTTTAATTACTAAGTTTTTGCGTACAAAGTATTAGAAATACATGATAAAACTAAATTAGAATTATAAATCATAAAACGCGGTTCTCCCTTATCGGTGAGAATCGCGTTTTTCTATGGTATACTAAAGTATATTCATACTGAACAGAAGTAAGATGAGGATAGCAACATGAAACGTATTGCATTTATAGATTTAGGCTCGAACTCAGTTCGTTTTGTCATATATGAAATTTCTAAGACTGGTAGTTATCGACTGATATATCAAGAGAAAGAAAGTGTACGTCTCAGTGAGAATATGTGGGGAACTCACGAACTGACCAAAGAAGCTATGGAACGCTCTTTGCGTGCTCTAAAAGGTTTTGTACACATGGCTGATGCAATGGAGGCAAATACGGTTAAAGCTGTTGCTACCGCAGCAGTACGTTTGGCTAAAAATGGGGATGCTTTTATTAAATCCGTAAAAGAACGAACGGGTTTGGATTTAGAATGTATTGCTGGTGAAGAAGAGGCTCGCCTGGGGTTTCTTGGCGTTATCAATACCATTGGACTTAAGGATTTTATTATTTTTGATTTAGGTGGTGCCAGTACCGAGATAACCCTTGTACGAAATCGTCATATTACAAAATCGGTGAGCTTGCCGATAGGGGCCCTTACCTTAACAGGCACCTATCAGAAGGGGGATGAATATACTCCTAAAGAACTTGATAAACTGACGAAAGTTGTAAAGAAAACGATTAAGGAACATACATGGCTTCGCAATGTGAAATTACCGCTCCTTGGTATCGGTGGCACTGCTCGTAATATTGCTAAAATGGATCAACGCAAGTTATCTTATCCTATTACAAAGCTACATAATTATGAAATTCCATATCATAGATTCCATGAAATTTTGGAAGAAGTAAAAGGCAAAACTCTAGAGGAGCGCAAAAAGATTAGTGGTTTATCATCGGAGCGCGCTGATATCATTATTGCCGGCCTTACTATCGTAGAAGAATTATTTAACTACGTAAATACTAAAACACTCGTTGTTGGTGGTTGTGGTCTGCGAGAAGGTCTATTTTACGACTATTATGGAGCGCACTACTTAGGTGGTAACTCTATTATTGATGATATTTTAGTACATTCTGCAGAGAATGTCTTGTTAGGTATGACTAAACATGAGTTAGTTCATGCTAAATATATTACAGGTTTAGCTATTAAACTGTATGATGTATTAGAACCACTTCATAGAGCTGATAAAAATACAAGACGTTGTTTGATTGCTGCTAGTTTATTACATGATATTGGTAAACGGATTAACTATTATAGTCATGCCCGACATGGCTGCTATATGCTTGTCAATAGTAATTTATATGGGCTTTCTCATGTTGAACAAGCTTTTAGCGCGTTCCTTGTTATGAACTCTCATGGTTTGACACCAAAAGAGTATAAAAACTTCTTATACGGTAAATTATTAGATCAAGAGCAGCGTTTGTTGGGACAAAAAATATCTATTATTCTGGCTTAGCTGAAGCTCTTGATGAAAGTCATGAACAATTTATTCGCCATTTATCCGTGAATCTAAAATATACTAGTGTACTATTAGTAGTAACCTATTTGAACGGTCGCGATATAAGTGTAACAAAAGCGGCTGTAGAGAAATTAGGAAAATCTTTCAAAAAAGAATTTAAGAAAACATTAGAAATAGAGTGGAAGGAAGCTCGTAAGGAGGCATAATGGCATTACCAAAAGCATTACGATATGCAGTGCTACATGTAGGCTCCAGTAGCATGAGTATTACTATTTTAGAATACAAGGGCATCGATGATGTACGCGTTATAGATTATGCAGCTAGGGAGGTAACCTTTGGGGAAGAATTATTCCAAACCTCTCGTTTGAGTTTTGAAACAATTGAGGAAATTTGTCATATCCTAAAGGGATATAAACAATTAATGGCTGATTACGGTGTGAGTCGCTCTAGATTATATGGCACTACTGTAATACGTGAAGCCGCTAATCGTCGTAGTATTCTGGACCAAATTTATATTCAAACAGGTATGCGTGTTGAGGTTATCGACATGCCTAAAGAGGTGTATTACAAATATGCCTTACTATACTACAAGATGACTAATCAGTACCGCTTGACGGATCCTACAAAGGCAACATTATTCCTTGATATTACTTCTGGTGGTGTAGGTTTAACCGTTTGGCGTGGTGAAAGCTTATTATTCCAGCGCAATATGCATAGCGGGTCATTACGTGTTATGGAATCTTTTAATCGCAACCAACGTTCCTCTACATCGTTTCCAATGGCTATTACCGAGTATTTACATCGCATGATAGGCCCATTACGGGAGGAGCTTAAGACCTTCAATATTAATAGTGTTATTTTATCAGGCGATGAAGCTCAATATATGGCGCGTCTCATGGGAGATGGCAGTAATAAGGACGATATTATTACCATTGAACCAGAACGTTTTAAGGGCTTCATCAAATCCTTTGATGGTGTAACAGCCACTAAGTTGATCAATCGATATAAACTACCTGAATATAAGGCGAATATTTTGATGCCTACTATGATTTTATTTAATGAAATTATAACGGCTATAGAGCCTAAATCGTTGATTTTTAGTAGCTTCTCCTTTTCACAAGGAATAAGCTGGTTCTATGGAGTTGAAGCTGAAAATAATCCCTTTATGTACCAATTGCGTGAGCAAAATGCTCAGCTAGCTCGTGCTGTTGCCGCTAGATATCATACTGACAGCATTCATGATGCTGAGGTGGAACGTTTCAGTTCTTTATTTTGTAAAACATTACGCCATAAAGGTTTACCGGAGCGGTGGGGTTACTTATGCCGCATTGCAGCTATATTGTGTTCTGTAGGTAAGTTTGTTAATTTACGAAACCATGGAGAGCATGCGTATCATATTGTGATGGGCACAGATATTTTCGGGCTTTCAGAAGAAGAAAAACAAGTAGTGGCAAATGTCGTATTTTATCACTATAAGGGAACTCCATCAGATGATGATACATATTTTAATTCTTTGACAGAATTACAAAAAGATTCAAGTTACAAAGTTAGTAGCTATCATTCGTGTGGCCTGTGCTCTCGATGCAGGAGTAACCAAAAATCTCAGATGTTATATTGGAAGAGCGCGATAATGTATTGTATGTATTCTGTCGCACTAATGAGGATATTTCTTTAGAATGGTGGACGTTTAATCGAGATGCTGAATATTTTACAGAAGTATTTGGTATGGAACTTATGCTTGTAAGAGGAGGTGACCGCCATGTTCAGTAATGCTAAATATTATTTTAATCGTGAATTATCTTGGCTAAAATTTAATCAGCGTGTACTATTAGAGTCCATAGATACAAATACTCCGCTGTTGGAGCGGTTGCGTTTTATTGCTATTGCTAGTTCTAATTTAGATGAGTTTTTTATGATTCGAGTGGCTGGTTTACGTCATCAAGTTGTGAATGGCATTGTTAAATATGATGCGGCTCATATGGATGCAAAAGGCACAATTAAAGGCGATAGATGAATCTGTACAACGCCTTGTTGCTATGCAAAGTATGTATTTAAATAATGTTTTGACTGAACTAGAAAGTTATGGTTTTTTCTTTACACATCCTGATGAGCTAGATGTAAAAACAAAAGCCTGGCTACGCCATTATTTTGAGGAACATATATACCCCGTAGTAACACCATTGGCTGTTGACTCGGGGCACCCATTTCCATTTTTAACAAATCATACCATTAATGCAATTGTACGTATCTTTCAAATACAAGAGGATGGGACTAAGGATTACAAGATTGCTATCTTGCCAATACCATCTGTATTAGATCGAATCATTGAAGTTCCAAGCCGTGGCAATAAGGAACATCGATTTGTTTATCTAGAAGATGTCATTACTTATTATGCAAATCAATTTTTCCAAGGTTATGGTATTGAAGATTATATGGTTTTCCGTATTACTCGTGATGCAGACCTTGAAATAGATGAGGAAGAAGCAACAGATTTGCTATCTGAAGTAGAGGCATCCTTGCGGCGTCGCCGTCGTGGTGATGCGGTACGTCTTGAAGTTTGTGGAGAGATAAAGGATCACTTATTAGACTTTGTCCTTACAAGTGTAGAATTAGAGCAAAAGGACGTATATCGCATTGATGGACATTTGGATTGCCGTATGTATTTTGATTTCTGTAATTATCCAGGTTATGATAAGCTCCGATATGAACCGTTTGATCCTAAGATTCCTAGTGAATTAGTTGATTATGAAGGTGATAGCTTATTTTCTATTATTGGGAAGCAAGATCTTTTTGTTCATCATCCCTTTGAATCTTTTGCAGTGGTTGAGCAATTTATTGCACAAGCAGCTATAGATCCTGATGTATTGGCTATTAAACAAACATTATATCGCGTTAGTGGGGATTCTCCGATTATTGCGTCCTTAATAAAAGCGGCAGATAATGGGAAACAAGTAACCGTCCTTATGGAGGTTAAGGCGCGGTTTGATGAAGAAAACAATATTCATATGGCTCGTCGACTCGAAAAAGCGGGATGTCATGTTATTTATGGTTTAAAAGGTCTTAAGACACACTCTAAAATTACTATGGTGGTACGCCGGGAAACGGATGGTATTAGGCGGTATGTCCATCTAGCAACGGGAAACTATAATGGTAAAACAGCTCGGATGTATACTGATTGTGGTATATTTACTTGTAATGATGAGTATGGTGATGATGCGTCACGTTTTTTTAACTTGATTTCTGGATATTCTGACCCACCGATTTGGAATAAGTTTATTGTAGCGCCTTTAAATTTACGTGAAAAAATTATGGAACTTATTGACCGTGAAATCGAGTTTGCTAAGAATGGGGAAGAAGCCTATATCATTGGTAAGATGAATTCTCTGCTCGATAAAAAGGTCATTGCTAAGTTGTATGAAGCTTCTTCTGCTGGAGTTCGTATCGATCTTATCGTGCGTGGTATTTGTACGCTTCGTCCTGGCATTGCCGGTGTTAGTGATAATATCACAGTACGCTCTATTGTGGGGCGTTTTCTTGAACATCATCGTTTGTTCTACTTCCGTAATGGAGGGAATGAAAGTCTGTACCTATCTAGTGCAGATTGGATGCCTCGAAATTTGAATGAACGTGTAGAGCTTATGATTCCTATTGAAGATAAACGCCATAAAGAACGGGTAAAAAGTATTTTAGATTTATATTTAGATGATACATTAAAAGCTCATTTTATGAGAGCAGATGGTTCGTATCATAAAAATCAATGATCGAGAGAATCCTATATCTGCTCAAGAGGAGCTAATGAAAAGCTGCTATTGAGCATGAACACAGAGAGTCAATGACGGTCATTGAACGGTTACAACCGATGTTAAAAATGAATAGATGATGAAGAAAACCTTAATATATTAGGTAATGAATTTTAATACAATTACATAACATATAAAAAAAGCCCATTATATGGGCTTTTTACTTTCTTATACATTTAAAAAAATGAGGAGAAAGTGAAGTTTTTGAGTGTTCTAGAAAATGTTGGTAACAATTGAAAAACACATAAAAAAATACAAATTTAGTAATAAAAAAATCTGTATATACTATATGTGGTATTAGTGTTGTATATATGTACACAATTCGGAATATATTGTATAGTATTTAAAAATATCGATATGTACGCATACAGTGGACTTTTTATTAAAAAAATACAAAAATACAAATCTATTACAATTCAGTATTTATAAATGGTTTTCGTCTTATTGTTAACTTATGGTGTTTGACAGGTTGTATCTATCTGTAGTAGAATAATACCATTACAGGAGGGATTACAACATGAGAATTCATAAGACACACAAGCGATATATTTCGTCTGTTGTTGCCGGATTGATTGTAACAGCTGTAACCATGACCGGTTTTTCTTATAATGATAAAACCGTTACCGTTATGGTAGATGGTGCAGCACACACTGTTAGAACGCATTTAAATTCTAACGAAGGCATTGTACGCGATGCTGGGGTTAAGTTAAATCCAAATGATAAAGTTATTTCTAGTTCATCTACAGTTCAAAATGGAACAACCTTAACGGTTGTTCGTGCTATTCCAGTTTATGTAACTGTAAATGGTAAAACAAGAGCTGTATTCACTACAGAAACAACTGCTCAAGGTGTTGCTAATGAGCTTGGTTTCAAAGCACCTAACTATGTAGTAGTGGGCGATGAAAATGGATCTGTTTTAAGTGGTACACGTATAACAATTGCTCAAGTAACAAGCCGCTCTCTATCTACAGTAGATCAAGAAGTTGCTGTTGAAGTGGTTCGTCAAAAAGATGATACTATGGCTAAGGGCGAAGAAGAGGTTGTTCAAGTTGGTCAACCTGGCTTAGAACGAGTACAACGTGAAACACTATATAGTAATGGTACAGTTATTAAAACTAATGATGTATCTAAAGTAACACAACGTGCAATGGTACCTACAATTATTAAAGAGGGCACTCGTGAGGTGACTACATCTCGTAATGTAGCAGGACGTGCATCTCGCGCTATCGTAATGGAAGCATCTGCTTATCTTGCTGGCGATGGTGATGGTGCTGGTATTACCGCTACGGGTCTACCTGCAGTACGTGGCATTGCCGCAGTAGACCCAGATGTTATTCCATTGGGTACACGTTTATTTATTCCTGGTTACGGTGAAGCTATTGCTGCCGATACAGGTGGTGCTATAGTAGGTAACAAAATCGACCTTGTAATGGACTCTTATGGGGAGGCTATGGACTTTGGTCGCCAAGACGTTACAGTGTACGTTTTGGACTAATATGATGATTTAGAGGGTATATCTATAAGATATATCCTCTTTTTATTGGACCTACTTTAGCTCAGTAATATTCAATTATAATAGATATAGTAGAAGGACGCCTTATGATTAAGGCGTCCTTTTTTAGTCTTCAATATATGGAATTAGATATTCGTACTTTGTACCTTTTAATTCATCTTTAGGGATAAATCGTAAAGATGATCCATTGATACAGTAGCGAAGAGAGCCATTAGGACCATCTTCAAATACATGACCTAAATGAGCATTACCGATGCGGCTACGAACTTCTATGCGATTCATACCATGTGAGTTATCTTGGTAATACTTGATAACATCTTTAGCTATTGGTTTAGTAAAGCTAGGCCAGCCACAATGAGAATCGAATTTATGGGCTGATACAAAAAGGGGTTCTCCAGTTGTAATATCTACGTAGAGACCTGCTTTGAACTCATCTGTTAGTTCATGGCTGAAAGGTGCATCTGTAGCAGAGTTTTGAGTTACTTCAAACTCTTGTGGCGTTAATGCCTCTAAATCTTCCTGGGAAGGTTTAGCATATGTATTATCATCGATGAGTGGTTCATCAGATAACCCCAATGGAATGTGACAATAGCCATTAGGATTTTTGTCTAAGTAATCTTGATGGTATTCCTCAGCAGAGTAGTAATTCTCTAAAGGCAATACTTCAATAGCAAATGGTTTACCTTCAAAGGCTTGAGCACGTGCTAAGGTACTTTCAATAACGGCTTTATCGGTTGGATCAGTATAATAAATACCCGTACGATATTGAATGCCTACGTCACCACCTTGTTTATTGACACTAAAGGGATCAATAGCACGTAGAAAATATTGAATTAAGTGATCTAAAGATAGTATATCAGCATCGTAAATGACCTTGAGAGCTTCTACGTGCCCGCTATTGTGGCATACATCTTCATAACTTGGATTTTCTGTAGGACCATTGGCATAACCTACTTCGGTAGAAAGGACACCGGAGATCTTTCTGATATACCCTTGAAGGCCCCAGAAGCAACCACCGCCTAAATATATAGTATGTTCATTCATTTAATCACCCCAAACTTCATGAGCTATTTCTTTGACTAATGCGAGTTTAGCCCATTGTTCTTCTTCGGTCAATTGATTGCCGATTTCACAAGAAGCAAAGCCACATTGAGGAGATAAACAAAGTCTTTCAAGTGGAATATATTTTGTAGCTTCTTTGATACGTTCTTTGATGATTTCTTTATCTTCTAACTCTGGGCGTTTAGATGTGATAAGACCTAATACAACTTTTTTATTAGGAGAAACTTCACGCAATGGCTCAAAACCTCCAGAGCGATCATCATCAAATTCTAGGTAATAAGCGTCTACATTTTCCTTGGCAAATAGGATAGGGGCAATAGGTTCGTACCCACCACTAGCGGCCCATGTAGAGTTATAGTTACCACGACATACATGTGTAGTAAATGCTAAGTCGTGAGGGCGACCTTCAAGAGCTAAGTTATTCAAACGTAAATATTTAGCGGTTTCACCTTCAATGGTTACACTTTTATCCTTTTGACGACCTGTCCAGTAAGCATGGTCACAACACATACCCCAAGTACAATCATCAAATTGAATATTGCGGCAACCTGCATCGTAAAGGTCTTTAATTACTTGGCGATAGGCGGCAGCAATATCTTGAATCAATTCTTCTAAATCTGGATAGAAGGAGCGCGTTGTAATGCCATTGTCTTCACGGAATAACTCTGCCAAAAACTGAGAGGGAGCAGGAATCGTTTGACGCCGTAGTATTTTCGTCTTCAAATTGTTTTACAAATTTGAAATGTTCAACGAATGGGTGGTTTGTTCCCGTAATTTTGCCAGTAAGGGCGAGGGAACCTGGCGCTGTTTCTTGACCGACGAATTTGTAACCGTGTTCCAGTTCAATTTCTTTTACGCCGTTAAAGCCCCACATGAAGTCTAGATGCCAATAGGCACGACGGAATTCGCCATCTGTAATCACTGGTAGGCCAGCTGCTTTCTGTTTTTGAATGAGGTCTGTAATAAGACGATCTTCAACGGCTGTTAATTCTTCTCGAGTAATATTTCCCCTATTAAAAAGCTTCGCGTGCTTCTTTTAATTCTGCTGGGCGTAGGAAAGGAACCTACGATATCAAAGTGGAATGGTGCTGTATGTTTGGACATAATAATCCTCCTTATATAAACGATTAAACCGATAATTTTGATAGGTTAATTATAGCTAAGTATGATTATATATAAAAAAATATCAATATATTTGAGTTGTATATAGTTTAAAGTTATGTCTATGAGTGATTTTTATGCTTTTAGTTATACTAAGAAGGCACTCTCTAAAATAGAGAGTGCCTTCTTTATGGATTATCTGATACATCTAAATTGAACAATAGTGTTGTATCGTTCTATAAATAATATGATATATAATTATTTTTTTGTTTTTCTGGTAATTGAATATGTCTACCGTAATTACTAACGTATTGTTCTAGGGCGTGGATATATTCTTGACCTAAACGGCACGTTGCATTTTTATTATTAGTAATGTAGCCAATGTGCATTAAACCTTCTTCGGCAAGTGGAACGGAAATGATATTTTCACCATTTACCTCTTTATCGATTACACCACTAGATACAGTGTATCCATCAAGGCCAAGTAATAGGCTAAATAAAGATGCTCTATCGCGAACACGGATATGTTTTGGGCGCACTACGGTACTGAAGATTTCTTCAGAGAAGTAGAAGGAGTTGTGATCGCCTTGCTCAAAAGGAAATATATGGATATTCCTCTAATTCGTCCATAGAGACTACCTCTTTATGGGCTAATGGATGCGTTTTACCAATAAAGATATGAGGATGGGCCGTAAATAATTCAGTAAAGGTTAATTCGTTAGTGTGAATTAATTTTTCTAATACAGGACGGTTGAAATCATTATAATAGAGCAAACCAATTTCACTCTTCATATGAGCTACGTCATCGATAATTTCATAGGTTTGTGTTTCTCGTAAGGATACATCATATTGATCGATTTCAGCGCCTTTTAAAAGCTCTACAAAGGCATTGACTGCAAAGGAGTAATGTTGAGTAGACACAGAAAATTGTTTTTTACCACCGCTTTGGCTCTTATATTGCTCCTCTAAAAGGGCTGCTTGTTCTAACACTTGGCGCGCATAGCCGAGGAAGCGTTCCCCTTCTTTAGATACGGTAATTCCTTTATTTGTACGATCGAAAATGGTAATACCCATTTCTTTCTCTAGTTCTTTAATAGCCTTGGTGAGACTCGGTTGAGACACAAATAATCTCTTGGCTGCCTCACTAATACTGCCTATATTGGCAATTGTTGTGACATACTTTAATTGTTGTAAGGTCATAATTGGCCTCCTTTTATATATTACACTATTAATACTACTCGATTATAAGTATTTAAGCAATGTTATATATATGTTACAATGTATTAATAGAATAAAAGGGGGATATATGTTAAAACAAGTCATTGTCGTAGAAGGAAAATCTGATATACAACGTATCGCTCAAGCTGTAGACGCTGATTGCATTGCTACAGAAGGATTTACCCTCAGAAGAGGTGTTATCGATATGATTCGCGTTGCCTATGAGAAACGTGGCATTATTATATTAACTGATCCTGATACAGCAGGGGAGCGAATCCGACGCGTTTTAACTAAAAAATTCCCTAATGCACAACATGCTTTGTGCCTCGTGACGAAGCGTTTGCAAATGATGATATTGGCATAGAACAAGCATCTCCAGAGTCAATTAGAAAGGCTCTATCTACATTACACGTAGAATCTCTAGAATCATCTAACGAATTTACTATGGTGGACTTAGTGCGTCACGGATTGTCTGGTATGCCTGATAGTGCAGCTCGTCGAGCGGTTATTGGTGCTAAATTAGGTATTGGATACGGTAATGGAAAGCAATTTTTATACCGTTTAAATCATTATGGTATAACCCGAGATGCTTATGAAGAGGCAGTAAATTGTTAAAATAGGAGTTAAGATGTTAGAATCAGTAATTGCAAGCCCAGAGGTTGTGCATTATATATGTAAGCGCTTTGATATTAAAATGAGCAAAAAGCTAGGACAAAACTTCCTTATTAAGCGAGGTATAGTCGATGAAATTGTACATGCTGCGGAATTAACCGTGGGAGAACCTGTTCTAGAGGTCGGCCCTGGTATTGGTACGTTGACACAAGGTTTAGCTCAAAGTGGGGCAGATGTAACGGCTATCGAGCTAGATCGTCGCTTATTGGAGGTACTAGATACGACATTGGCATCTTATGACAATGTACGTATCATTCATGGTGATGTGTTAAAGCTTGATGTGCCAACGATTATGAATCATAAACCATTTAAAGTGGTTGCCAATTTGCCATACTATATTACAACACCTATTATTATGTCTTTGTTGGAAAGTAAACTACCTATTGAACGTCTAGTTGTGATGGTGCAAAAAGAGGTGGCCTTACGGATGATAGCAAAGCCCGGTACAAAGGACTATGGCGCATTATCTGTTGCTGTTCAGTATTATACGGAACCAGATATTGTTCTTGATGTACCGCCTAAATCTTTTTTGCCAGCTCCAGCGGTGACAAGTTCTGTTATCCGTTGCGTATTGCGTGATAAACCACCTGTAGATGTGATTGATGAGAAACTATTTTTTCGCGTTGTGAAAGCTGGTTTTGCGCAACGCCGTAAAACATTCTCTAATACGATGAAGACAACGGGTTTAACAAGAGATAGAATTGAAGAGTTATTAGCAAAAGCAAATATTGATGGTCAACGAAGAGGTGAGACCTTTACACTTCAAGAATTTGCTGATGTAGCCAACGCATGGGCAGCATTAATCAAATAGTATAATACATAAAGAGCTTATTGGACTGATAAAATATCATTCCAGTAAGCTCTTTTTCATGAAAAAAGGACCCGAATGGGTCCTTTTTAGTTAGTAAAGAATGCCAGCCATGGTTGTAATGAGGAAAGCATTCGCAAAGTCAATTAAGAATGCACCTACTAAGGAAACTACGAGCCAAGCACGAGGAGATGGGCCGTGTTTACTTGCTAAGGATAACATGTTAACTAATGCGTTTGGTGTAGCACCCAATCCGAAACCGATAGCTCCGGCACCAAGCATAACTGCATCGTAGTTGCGACCAAAGAGGAAGTAAATAAGGTATGCAAATACACAGATAAGTGCCATTTGTACAACTAAGATTGTAATAAGCGGTAAAGCAAGATCAATTAATTGAACTAATTTCAAGCTGTTGATAGCCATTGTTACGAATAAGGATAATGCTACATTAGATACTGCATCAAGAGCTGCATCGTTGATTTTGTATGCTTTAGTAAAGTCACCAAAGTTACGAATTACTGCTGCACAAATCATAGCGCCAATATATGCAGGTAGTGGAGTAAGAACAGACAATCCAGCACTTACGATGGTACCGATACCTAATGCAAGGCCAATCCACATACAAATTGTTAAAAGATCTTGAGAGTTAAATTGTTTGCCGCCGCTCTCAACGTGATCTTCGATCATATCGATGCCTTCATCCTCCATTAATTCAGGATTTTCATAAGGTGTTTTAACTTTATGCATTTTAATAATGCGTTCACCTACAGGCGCAGCGAGGATTGTACCAGCTACCATGCCAAATGTTGCAGCTGCAACTGCTGCGGAAGCGGTACCAGGGATACCAAGTAATTGTTCGTAATATGGACCAAAGGCACCAGCTGTACCAAGGCCGCCAATCATAGATACAGAACCTGCCATGATGCCGATAATTGGCTCAATTCCTAATGCTTTGGCAATCATAATACCTGCAGTATTTTGTACTACAATCCACACTGCACATGCTAAGAAGAAGAAAATAATGAAGATACCACCCTTTTTGAGGACTTTTAAGGATGCCATTAAACCGATAGTGGTAAAGAAGGCAAGCATTAGAAATGTTTGTAAGGAACCTTCAAAGGTAATGTTTAAGATTTTATAATAAGACAAAATAGCAGTTAAAAATGCAAATGGAAGAGCGCCTACCGCTGGTGCAGGCATACACATACGTTGTAAGAACTTGGAATGCTTATTGATCCAAGTACCGATGAATAAGGTAATTACAGCAAGACCTACAGTTTGAATCATGGACAGTTTTAAGGTCCATACATTGTTGACTAGGGCTAAGTCAATAAGTGGCATAAAAATCACTCCTTTAAAATAAAAAAATAAATCTGAGTTTTATGGTATCATGAATGGTCAAAAAAATACTATAGAATATATAACGTATAAAAAGTTTATATTTTTTTATCTTTAAACACTCATAACAACACAAAAAAACAATAATATTAATAAAAGCTAATTTTTATGATTATACATATAAATATAGAAAAGTAATAGTATATATTACTTATGTACATAATCATACTATATGTATTCGACTTAAATCTGTGATTTTTCCTTCTTGTTATAAAAAAATAAACTGGAATATTTTTTTATATTTATAATCATATAAAAATATACTCCAGTTCTAAAAACTTAATATTTTTTTATGTTGATTTAGTAAGACTCTAAATTATATATGGCGATAAATTCGCTCTATAAATGCATGTTAAGATATAACTAAAATGTATAGACCTAGCAATAAGTTAATTAGAAGTTATAACTCATGGTGTAATTTAGGGGTCGTTAAGAATGTTACATCCGGATTACGCTCTTGAACCCAACCCATTTGCCATTCATTAGAGATAAGAACTACGGTGCGATCGCGATTATCTTTTACAATCATCGCATTATCTATACCTTTCAAGGATGCAATATCAACTTCGCCGTCAATCCAACGAGCAACACCATATGGCAAAGTATGATTTAATAAATCTACACCATATTCATTTTTGAGGCGGTACTCAAGAACTTCAAATTGAAGCATACCTACGGCACCGACCACGAAGGAATCAAGGGCACCTGGTTGTTCAAAGATTTGAACAGCCCCTTCTTGAGCCAATTGAGTCATACCCTTTTGGAATTGCTTACGTTTCATAGTATCTTTTGGGGATACACGAGCAAAAAACTCAGGAGGGAAGACAGGGAAGTCGCCAAAGGTTACTTTATGCTTTTGTGCACAAAGCGTATCTCCTACGCCCATAGTACCGGCATCAAAGACACCAATAATATCGCCAGGGTATGCATCTTCTACGATGGTACGTTCCGTAGCCAAAAATTGTTGAGGCTGAGATAGGCGGATTGTTTTATTAGATTGGCGATGTAATACAGACATACCTTTTTCGAATTTACCAGAGCAGATACGCATAAATACGATACGGTCATGATGATTAGGATCCATATTTGCTTGAATTTTGAATACTAGAGCAGAGAAGTCTTCGCTAGTAGGCTGTACCATTTCCTCTACCGCTTGTCGTGGAGCAGGGGATGGAGCTAGTTCTAAGAATTTTTCTAAGAATGGTTTTACCCCAAAGTTCGTCATAGCAGAACCGAAAAACATAGGCGTTAATTCACCAGCACGAACCTTATCAAAATCGAATGGATCGCCAGCAACATCGAGCAACTCAATATCGTCAAGCAATGCTTGGTATACATCGTCACCTAATAACTCTTTCATACGAGGATCCGTTAACGCCCCTTTTTCAGAAGCTAACTTTTCTTGACCATGTGTTTCGTCTTTTGCAAAGAGCTCTATAGTTTCGTGTTCTCTATCGTATACGCCTTTGTATTCGCCATTAATACCGATAGGCCAGTTCATAGGACACGTACGAATACCGAGAACATTTTCGATTTCTTCCATTAGATCGAATGGGCTGCGACCGAAATGGTCAATTTTGTTTACAAATGTAAAAATAGGAATACCGCGTTCTTTTGATACAGCAAATAGCTTCTTTGTTTGGGCCTCTACGCCTTTTGCTACGTCAATAAGCATGACAGCACTATCAGCAGCCATCAATGTACGGTATGTATCTTCAGAGAAGTCTTGGTGACCAGGAGTATCAAGGATGTTTACGCGACAACCATCGTAGTCAAATTGCAATACGGAACTCGTTACAGAGATACCACGTTGTTTCTCGATTTCCATCCAGTCGGATACGGCGTGTTTTGCAGTTTTACGAGACTTTACGGAGCCTGCTAAGTGAATAGCACCACCATATAATAGTAATTTTTCCGTTAATGTTGTTTTACCCGCATCCGGGTGAGATATGATTGCAAACGTACGACGACGTTGTACCTCTTCTAAAAATGTCATGATTCACCTCTATTAATATGTTGTGAAAGCAGATAAATCTTTAGGCTCTACTTTCACAGTCTATATATCGTAAAAATTATACATGATTTTTCTAGTTATGACCACTAAATTGTAGTATAATGAGATTTCATAGAACGGCTTGGGGTTAGCCGTTATCTTCAGGTTAAGGAGGGGATCCATGCGGTTATTTATTGCAGAAAAGCCATCCATGGCTCGCGAAATCAGTAAATGCTTACCAGAAAATAAGAATATCCAAAAACGGAATGGTTATTTTATCCAAGGGGATGATGTGGTGACTTGGGTAGTAGGTCATGTACTGCATCAGGCTGAGCCCGGAGATTACGATGATAAATATATCCGTTGGCGTCCCTCAAGATCTGCCTATCGTGCCAGCTGAGTGGAAATTGCTTGTCACAGATAGCAGCCGTCAACAGTTTGAGATTGTAAAAGACCTTATCGACAAAGCTGATGTCATCGTCAACGCAGGTGACCCGGATCGGGAAGGGTCAACTCTTAGTTGATGAAGTTTTGTACTATGTAGGTAATACAAAACCAGTACAGCGTATTCTATTAAATGCCCTCGATGAAAAATCCATTCGTTCCGCTCTTGATGATTTGAGAGATAACAAGGACTTTCACAATCTATATCAATCTGCATTGGCAAGAGCACGGGCAGACTGGCTCATTGGGATGAATTTATCTCGGGCCTATACATTATCTGAACGTTATAAAGGTCATAAGGTAACATTGCCAATTGGTCGTGTAAAGACGCCAACGTTAGCTCTTGTTGTACGTAGAGAACGAGAGTTAGCTGCATTTAAACCAGTAGACTATTTTACTGTAAAGGTATTATATAACCATCCTAATGGGGTGTTTTGGGCGACTTGGCAGCCTACAGACGAACAAAAGGGGCTTGACCCAGATGGACGACTCATTAATAAAGCTATTGCTGATGAATTAGTAGAATGTTTACAAGCTGGACCAGACGGTTTTATTAAAGGTGTTACAAAGTCTAAGAAAAAAGATGTACAACGATTGCCTTTATCCTTATCATCCTTACAAGTATTGGCAGGTAAAGCCTTTTCTTATGATCCACAGACTGTACTTGATACAGCGCAAAAATTATACGAAAAGAAATTAACTACCTATCCACGTTCTGATTGTGAATATTTACCACCCAATCAATATGATGATCGCAATGCAATCCTCAACAATCTACAAAATGCAGGTGATGAGAGATTAGCACAGTGGGCTGCCGATGCAGATCGTTCTATTAAGAGCCGTGCTTGGAATGAAAAGAAAATTACCGCCCATCATGCTATTATTCCTACAACGGTGGCTTGCAATATAAATAGTTTGTCCCAAGAGGGCGAAATATTTATTTCCTCATCAGTCAAGCTTTATATTGCGCAATTTTATGGGGAGCATATTTACGAGCAAACTAAAATTGTAGTAGAACAAAAGTAAGGAAGAGTTTGTAGCTAATGGTCGTGTAGTTATCGAAGAAGGATGGAAATTGCTTTATAAACGACATAAGTCTAAATCTACGACGGACAATGACGAGCCCGATCTAACCGATGAGCGTGGGGCTGAATCAGACCCTAAAAAGAGGTTATTGAAGAAACGGACCACTTGCCAGCGGTTAAAAAGAACGATACTGTTTTATATACGGATTCTTCTATAGAGTCTAAACAAACGAAACCACCATCCCGTTTTACGCCGTCCACATTACTACAAGCGATGAAGGAAATTCATAAATTCGTAAAAAATGAAGACTTGAAAAAGCAATTAAAGGCTGTATCTGGTATTGGTACAGAAGCAACTCGGGCAAACATTATTGATGAGCTTATCAGTCGAGACTTTATGAAAACGTCAGGGAAGAAGCAAGTCTTATCTCCAACGGAAACGGGCTATCTCTTAGTAGATGCTCTGCCAGAAGAGCTGCTTTATCCTGATGAAACAGCTGTTTGGGAAGAACGCTTAGCACTTATGAGCGAAGGAGAGGATACATTAGATTCCTTCTTAGCGGATCAAATTAAGTTTTTAAAATTATTAATTGATAAACTTGGTTTTGATAAAGTAGTAAGCTCTGATCAAATGATGCCCAATGTGGTGCGAACTATAACGAGTCAAAATCGTAAGCGCCCTATGGATAGTGAAAGCGTAGACTTGTCTTCCTTACCTGTATGTCCTAAATGTAAAAAAGGACGTTTGCAACAGCGGAATGGTAAATTTGGTGCCTTTTTAGGGTGCACGAATTATCCTACGTGTAAACATACTCAGCCAGTAGAGGGATACTTCTAGTGTTGAAGGTAATATTGAAGTATCTGATGAAGATAAACAATATAAATGCCCTAGATGTAACGTAGGTTACTTTGTGAAACAAGAGGTGAGAGGTCGAACAAACTGGATTTGTAGCAATCGATCTCAATGTAAGACCCAATGTTCTGATGTAGATGGGGTACCGAGCATTTATGCCAACAAATAAAGTAACCAATAAAAGGTAACTTATTATCGGTAAAATATATAATCGAATATAGATTATTGTAAAGTTTTTAGTTATCTAAGATTACCAAGAAACAACTATTTTTATAGTGATAATAAAAAGACGCGTACAGCTTAGCTGTGCGCGTCTTTTTGAAAACTGTTCTTGTAGAAGAAAAATTGCTTCATTTAGTTTAGGATATTAAGCTGAATTTTATCTGCGTTTGCCACGACGACCAGTTTGGGAGGTAGAAGCACAGCGTTGGCGTGTATTGGAGCCTTTATGGCCTCGTGCTTTGTGAGCTTTTAGCCTTAGTGGATTGGTAAGTGCTTGTAATCTTAGGTTTACTAGCTAATTTTTGTGCGTTTTGGAGCAGTGCTAGCATTGCCCTTAGTTTTGATCTGACCATCCTTAGTATATTTTGTAAGTGTAGCTTGGATAGCTCGTTCGATGCGTCGTAACCATGATTCGTCTTGTGGTGTCGCAAAGGTTACAGCCACGCCATAGTTACCAGCACGACCTGTACGGCCAATGCGGTGGATGTAGTAATCTACATCGCGAGGTACGTCGTAATTATATACATGTGTGATACCTTCGATGTCGATACCGCGAGCCGCAATATCGGTAGCCACTAAGATTTGTGTTTTAGCTTTTGCAAAGTCTCGCAGAATTTGTGTGCGACGACCTTGTGTCAAGTCACCGTGCATTTCTGCTATATTGAGCCCCGCTGCAGTTAATTCGTAGGATAAACGAATGGCACCTTCCCGTTTATTACAGAAAACTATAGCTAAAAACGGATTATCATCTTCAATCATTTTGATGAGCCGTTGTGTTTTTCTTCAGGATTCATCATATACACTCGTTGATCAATTGATTCGAGAGTGATGTGTTTTCCTTCTGCCGTTACTGAAACGGGTTTAGACATATATGCCTTTGCGAGATTTCGGATTTTATCTGGAATTGTAGCGGAGAATAGTAATAGTTGTCTATTGGCATCTGTTTGGCCGATGAGATTTTCGATATCTGGTAAGAAGCCCATGTGAAGCATTTGGTCTGCTTCATCTAGTACAACACGACGAATACAGTCTAGATGGAGAGAACCGCGCTTTGCATGATCCAATAGACGACCAGGTGTACCTAAGATGACTTGAGGTCGGCGGCCTAACTGTTGTAACTGTGCCTCGATTGTTTTGCCGCCGATAAGAGGGAGGATATCTACATTTAAAATAGAACCTATTTCCTTCGCTTCATCGGAAATTTGTTTAATTAGTTCTCGTGTAGGCGCAATGATAAGCACTTGTTCTTGATGAACATCAGTATGTACACGTTGTAGAATTGGCAGTAAGAATGCTAGTGTTTTCCCCGTGCCGGTTTGAGCTTTGGCTATGACATCATTCCCTTTAAAGACGACAGGAATGGATTGTTCTTGAATTGGCGTAGGCTCCTTTATACCTTGTTTTTGTAGGGCTTGGATAAGTTCATCACAAACACCTAAAGATTTAAAAGATTTCATGAATCGTCCTTTCTATAATACATATTATATTAATTATAACGTATGCACATATTAGGGGCAAATGAATTGAACTTGGAAGATGTATAGTCTTAACATACTCTAGGCTCAATAAATATTATAGTATTTTTGGGTATATTTTTTGATAATATATGGAAAAAAATACTGATATAACTAAGTAAAATGAGAAATGAAAATATTAAAATAGCTACATTTAAACTGTTTATAAACTATTAATTGAGAATGTAGAGTATTTGTAAATGATAATCTTAATAGAGTTTATTGATTACAGTATCTAAATATATAGCTATGAAATATTAAATTTCAGCTAGTATTCAGTATTTTTATTAGATAATTATATAGATAATCTCATATTAAATATGATAATAAAAATATAGATATGAGATAAAAAAATAACCATAAAAATGATAATAATTGTTGAAATTAATGCTTGATTTGATATAATAATTTAAGATATTAATACGCATTATTATTTGGTGTGTTTAATATGAGGTTGTTAGGTACAATAATTAGGAGGTGTCGTATGGCTATCAAAAAGTTAAAAGACATGAAACCAGGTGAGTCTGGTCTTATTGTTGCACTACATGGCAGTGGCAATGTTAAGCATCGTCTAATTGACATGGGTCTTGTAAATGGTACAAAAATCCATGTTATGAAGTTTGCCCCTTTGGGGGATCCGGTGGAAATCAAAGTAAAAAACTTTGAATTAGCACTTCGTACAAGCGAAGCTGGCATGATTGATGTAGAGGTTCAATAGGAGGTTCACATGGCAGAAAATGGGCAAATTCGCATTGCCTTAGCAGGTAACCCTAACTGTGGTAAAACTACAATGTTTAACAATATCACAGGGGCGAAGCAACACGTTGGTAACTATGCCGGCGTTACAGTAGAAAAAAAGGAAGGCCATACGAAATTTGATGGCCATGAGTTATTGTTTATTGACTTACCAGGTACATATAGCTTAACTGCACGTTCCTTGGATGAGTTAGTAGCGCGTAATGTTATCGTAAATGATAACCCAGATGTTATTGTTAATGTTCTTGATGCATCTAACTTGGAACGTAACTTATATTTAGCTGCACAATTATTGGAACTTGAAAAGCCAATGGTTATTGCTCTAAACATGGCTGACGTTGCTGAAGAAATGGGCATCAAATACGACCTAAAAAAAATGGCAGAAATGACAGGGGCTACAATTGTTAGCACAGTAGGTCGTACAAACATTGGTACAAAAGACTTGTTAGAAGCAACAATTAGTGTAGTTGCTTCTCAAAAAAAGCTCCTGGTGTAACAATTAACTATGGTGATTTGTTAGAAGGTAAAATTAGTGAGCTTGTAGAATTGCTAAAACAAGCGGGCACTGTTACATATCCACTTCGTTGGATTGCTGTTAAGTTGTTAGAAAAAGATGCTGACGTTATTGGCAAAGTTATGCGCTTTGATAATACGGAAGCTGTTATTCAAAAGGCTGAAGCTATTCGTGAAGAAATTAAGGATCAAGTTGATCTTGATATTGTCTTCCAAGAATATCGTCACCGCTTTGCAGTAGAAGTATATAATACATGTTTAACACAAGCGCCAACTCAATTGGAAACACGCTCTGACCGTTATGACAAAATCTTAACGCATCGAATTTGGGGCTTACCAATCTTCATGGTTGTTATGTACTTATTGTTTGCGTTCGTTAACTTCGTTGGTGGTATTCCTCAAGGTTGGATCGAGGATGGTTTCGCTGCATTACAAGCTTATGCGGTTCAGACTATTCCAGAGGGCCAATTACAGTCACTCGTATCTGATGGTATTATTGCCGGCGTAGGTGCGGTACTTTCATTCTTACCATTAATTTTATTACTCTTCCTTGGCATTTCTTTCTTGGAAGATACAGGGTTATATGGCTCGTGCGGCCTTCGTTATTGACCGTGTAATGCGCGCATGTGGCTTACATGGTAAATCCTTTATTCCTTTATTATTGGGTTTCGGTTGTTCCGTACCATCCGTAATGGGTGCCCGTATCCTCGACAACTACAAGGATCGAATGGTTACGATTTTGATTACACCATTCATGAGTTGTTCTGCACGTTTGCCAGTATATATCTTATTTGCAAATGCGTTCTTCCCAAATGGTTGGGATAGTACTTTTGTTGTATTCTCTGTATACTTCTTGGGTATCATCTTCGGTATTATCTTTGCAAAAATTTTCCGTAAGTTCTTATTTGCTGGTGAAGCAGAACCATTTGTAATGGAATTACCTCCATATCATTTGCCTACATTGAAAGCTACATGGATGCACATGTATGAACGTGCTAAATTGTACATCATTAAAGCCGGTACTTTCATTATGGCTGCTTCCATCTTGATTTGGTTCATCACTGCATATCCAATGGATGTAGAATACTCCAAAGATTATGATGCAGTGAAAGAACAAGTTGCTCAAGAGTATGAAGTAAAAGATGCGACTACATTATCTCAATTCGGTATTGCTACAGATGACCAAAAGATGCAGTTGATAAAATTGTTGAAGATATGAAATCTACTGTACAAGATGCTACTGATCGTCTAAGCAAGCAGGAGAAGATGAACCTGAAGTAGCAGTAGAGGATGATTCTGAAGCACCTGAATTATTCAATGATATTAAAGATGAAAATAAAGACTTGTTCCCAGCAGCATGGGCAATGTATAAAAACAGTGCTAACTTAGATGCTGAAAATGACAAACTTGATAAAGAACAAGCTGCTGAAAAAATTGAACAATCCTATGCAGCATCCTTTGGTAAAAGCTAATCAACCCAGTACTTGAACCATTGGGCTTCGACTGGAAAATGGGCTTATCTCTCGTAGCTGGTTTAGCGGCTAAAGAGGTAGTAATTTCTACATTGGGTACAGTATATGCAGTAGGTGGTGATGATAAAAATCCAGCTCCATTGACTGATTACTTACAAAATGATCCAAACTTCTCACCATTGATTGCATTAACAATGATGTTGTTCGTATTAATTTACCCACCTTGTTTGGCAACATTAGCTGTTATCAAACGTGAAACAGGTTCTTGGAAATGGGTTGCATTCATGTTCTGCTATGAAAATACATTTGCATGGATTGCATGTTTCATCTTCTATAACATTGGTCGCGCATTAGGTTTCTAATCTAGAGTCGCTAAATAGGAGAGTTTAGCCACCTTTAGATTCTTTAAACAAAAATGAATTTAAAAATTGCGATTTTGTTATAAGTAATTTAAAAATAATACTTGATAATTATCAATATTCGTGGTTAAATGATAATGAGAAAAGGGAAATATCCTTTAGATATTGCTTTTATCTTGTTTATCACTAATACACATATTATAATTTAGTAGATATTGAGAAAGAGGCATAATAATGGATAATCTTGTTATAGGACTCATAGTTGTATTAGCATTAGCTTATATCGGTAATAAATTTTACAAACAAATGTCTGAGTAAAGGTGAGTCATGCTGTGGTGGCGGTAGCTCCAAGTCTGGCTCTAAAGAAAATCTTCTGGTTGCGGTGGTAACTGCAGCTGTGATGGTTCAATAAAGCACTAGGCATTAAACGTACTGCTAAGTAAGCTAATACGAATTCTGAATTTTGAAATGAGGGGTCTCTATAATGGCTCCTCTTTTTCAAATATAGTAATTAAATTTTTTATCATATTTAGTAGAAAGGAATATTATCATGTTCAACATCGATCAAAAACAAATCTTAAAAACGCTAACTTATTCGCATGACAGGTCTTGCATTGGGTACTGTAGGTCTTAAAGTGTTAACTTCTAAAGATGCTAAAAAAGTATATGCTGGTATCATAGCAGCTGGTCTTCGCGCTAAAAGAAACTGTATTAGAAACAGCTGAAAAAAAGTACAAGCATCCGCATCTGATGTATTGGCAGAAGCTCAAGAAATCAACGAAGCACGCAACGAAGAAATCTTTGAAGAAAACAAATAATTAGAGGATTTGCACATATGTTACAATTTTCTGTTGTACAAAAACTCAGAAATCGCTTGCATGTTAAGGTAACTGGGTCATCACTTTACAGAGGCTAGAAGCGACTTATGTAGAGGATACATTACTCCTTAATGATGCAATTGTAGATGTAACCTTCTACACTCGTAGCAGTCAAATCGCCATTAAACATACTGGTGATGTTGATGCTAGTGCGTGATGCAGTGCTTTGGTCTACGCGATTTAGATTTGTCTGAAGCTCCTAGCTTTGAAACGAATATTCTCCTCGCTTGGTAAATAAAAAAATACCGTGAAATGATGATCAACCGTACTGCAGCTTTACTTGGGTAAAAAAAGCAGTGCTTCCTGCGCCTATTGCGGCTGCATGGGCATGGTTTGATGGGTATTAAATTTATTGGTAAGGCTATTAAAACATTGTGGCAACGTAAGTTAACTGTCGAAGTACTTGATGGTGTAGCTATTGGTGCTGCATTACTTCAAAAAGGATTATCCCTACAGCTGGCGCTGTTATGTACCTATTAGGTATTGGTGATATCTTAGAAGAATGGACTCACCGTAAATCTGTATTAAATCTCGCTCAAAAGCATGTCCTTGAACGTAGATAAAGTATGGGTATTTAGTTGATGATATTGAGTGAGCAAAGCCAGTTAACGAAGTTGTGGCAGGTGATCAAATTATTATTCGTCAAGGCGAAGTGATTCCATTGGATGGCGTCGTTATCGATGGTGTTGTTCTTGTTAATGAAAGCTCCATGACTGGTGAACCAGAAGCGGTTCGTCGCGATCAAGACAGTTCTGTATATGCAGGTACTGTTGTTGAAGACGGTAAAGCTATTGTAGAAGTACGTAGTACATCCAAAAATCATCTCGTTACGAAAAATCGTTAACCTCATTGAAGAGTCTGAACAAATGAAATCCGGTATGGAACAACAAAGCATACCGCATGGCAGATAAATTAGTTCCAATTAGCTTTATTGGTGCTGGTTTAACATATTTGTTGACTCAGAAATGTGATGAAAGCATTGTCTTTCGTTATGGTTGACTTCTCTTGTGCTCTAAAATTATCCATTCCATTGGCAGTACTTTCCGCTATGCAAGAAGCATCTAAACGCGGTATCACTGTTAAAGGTGGTAAGTTCTTAGAACAAATTGCACAAGCAGATATGATTGTGTTCGATAAAACTGGTACTCTTACAAAAGCAGAACCTGAGTTTGAACAAATCATCCCGTTCAACGGTCATGATGCAGATGAAATGTTGAAATTAGCTGCATGTATTGAGGAACATTTCCCTCACTCCATGGCAAAAGCAATTGTACAGCTGCTGAGGATCATGACATGCCTCACAGGAAATGCACTCTGACGTAGAATACGTTGTAGCTCATGGTATTGCATCTAAAGTTGGTCGCTACCGTGTACGCATTGGTAGTGCTCACTACATCTTTGATGATGAAAAGACAAAAATTCCTGCAGATGAACAAGAAAAATTCAACAATTTACCAAATTCATCTTCCCATATTTACCTCGCTATTGGAGGTACACTAGCAGCGGTTATTTGTATTAAAGACCCTGTTCGTGAGGAAGCAAAACAAGTTATAGCTGATTTGCATGCATTGGGTATTAAAAGGTTGTCATGATGACTGGCGACTCCAAACGTAATGCACAACGTGTAGCTGATGAACTCGGCATCGATGAAGTGCATGCTGAAGTATTGCCAGAAGATAAAAGCGACTTATGTAAAAACAAGCTAAAAGCTGATGGCTATACTGTTATGATGGTGAGGGGATGGTATTAACGATTCCCCAGCAATTTCTGAAAGCACATGTTGGTATCGCTATGAATGAAGGCGCTCAATCGCTCAAAAAGATTGCAAATGTTACTATTTCTTCCGATCATCTACAAGCTCTTGTAGATTTACGCACGCATTTCTATGGCATTGATGAAACGTATCAAAGCTAATTACAATGGTATCGTTGGTTTCAACGGTGCTCTTGTAGGTGGTGGCGTACTCGGTATTATGCTGCCAAGCCAAAACAGCATGGTTGCATAATCTATTCACATTGGGTATCGGCTTGAAAGCATGACTCCATTGTTGAAAAAAAGAAGAACCAAAAGGACGCTGTTCCTACAATTGATGTAACAGCTGACTCTGTAGTAGCTAATTAGAAAACCTCCATATAAGGTATTCATTTACCTATATGGAGGTTTTTCTTTCTGATGACATTTATCTATGATTATTGTAAAATACAAAGAGATTACATATCATAGGAGATCTTTATGAACACATTAATGGATATTTGTAAAAGATCCATCTACTTTGAATCTATTTATTGTAGTCATTCCTATTATTGCGTATATGATTCATAATGGATCGAGTGCGACCGTAGCACTAGTATGGTATTTGCTTTGTTATCCCTAATGTATGCCTTGGGCATATTTATCATTTAAAAGTAGTACCTTTTGGAGATGGTAAATCGATTAGCCGTATTGCTTATGTTGTGAGTTGGGATTGTCATCCACGGTATCAGCTATAAAGGTATTTTTCTCAGGTATTGATTTATCCATGTTGTGGGGCTGGCCACAGTAGGTCGTGATGTAGCTTTTCTTTAGTAGCTATGTATATCGAGTGTCACTATTTAGCTTGATTATAGCTATGGTCTTAACTCGCTTAGTGGGAGGCCGTAATGAATAAAAGTTTTTGGTTATTTACCGTTAGTTTGTTCACTTTATTTGTAAGTGCTGTACAACAGTATCTTTCATTAAGTGGAGCACTATCGTTACCCTATATTAGTGTTCCCTGTTTTGTCTCTAGTCATACCACTCATGGTGCGTACGACTTAAGAATGCTAAATTTAACGACGACCTACCATTGAGCATGGGCTATCATGCATATAGTTGGGCTTGGTGGACAGTATTTTCATTTCTTCATACGCCATTTAGCTTTACAACGAGATAATGGATTGCACAGCATTACTTTTCTATTTCGTGGTGTATTTTTATCGTTCAAGTTCTCATTGAACTTTGTGGTCTATTAGCTACTAAAGTTTTTCGATCGAAACACATCGATGGGGCATGATTGATGAAGCCCTTGATATAATCGGGCTATACTATACCAATTCCCATTCTTGTATATTGGTTCAACTCTTTGTATATTGATTTACAGGATCCGATGGTATACTTCATGTATGCATCATCAATGAATGTGAAATATATTATTTGCTGAACTTGTATTATTACTAGTTTCTTTATTGGTCTTTGTATTTCTATTTGTATCCAAGAGATATAGCATATAAGGGTGTACGATTATTTCGTATTGTTTATTTAACTGCAGGTATATGGCTTGCTATGAATGCCCATATTTTGTATGGTGGTTATATTCCAGAATTTATTTTATCTTTAGTTCCCACCGTTTTTCCAACGTACCAAGGTAATCCACTAGTGTTTGTAACTCCAGCTTTATTAGAAGCTGGTGTGACAGGTGTAGCAGTGATTATAGGTGCATTGGTAGAGCGTGGTATTATTTCACGACGCCGTGAACGTATTTAATTTCTAGTTTCGACTTATATCCGTAAGGAATGAGAGCGAAGGAGGATCTATGAACAACATTGAACGTCCAGTGGATGATAACTCAACTGTATCAATCCACGACAATGAAAAACTGAAGCAAGTTGAACGTAAAGAGGCCAAAAAAGAGAAGAAAAGTGGCATTACGATTCGAGAATTGACAATTATTGGTCTACTAGCAGGTATCACTATTGCATTAGGCCTTTCTGGTTATGGTATTATTCCATTAGGTCCGCTAAATGTAACAACTTTACATGTACCAACTCTAATTGGTGCTATTGTAGAAGGACCAAAAGTGGGGGCCTTTGTTGGCTTTATCTTTGGTTGCTATAGTTTGTGGCAAAATATTACAGCTCCTAATATTTTATCCCACTATTTATTAATCCAATCATTTCCGTATTACCGCGTATACTTTTCCCAGTATTAGCATATTTGGTATATCTATTATTGTGGAAAGCACCGCAAGGTCCGCGTATTATTGTTTCTGCTTTTATGGGGACCGTATTTCCATACGATCATGGTTATGGGATTAATCTTCTTACTCTATGCAGATATGTTTGCTCTTAAAATGAATCTTAGTCCAGATCAAGTATTAGGCTCTATTGTATTCTTGTCTGTTACACATGGTATTCCAGAAGCAGTTTTTCTTTGCTGTAATTGTAACACCAGTGGCAATGGCTTTACGAAAAGTATTGCGTAAGGATGCTCCTAAGAAAACTAAAGGTGAAGCTATGCGAGACGCAAAAGTTACAGACCATCAATTAGGAGAAACTGAAGTGGTAGAAACCAAATAAGCTGAAGTTGTAGACGAAAATATAACGAAATAGTATTTTACAGGCTTTTTATAAATATGATAAAATAAATATCATTCGATAAGTATTGAGGAGGATAATCATGGCTAAACGTATTCGTACTATCAACACTGAATCCTTACAAAAAAACTGCTAAAACTGGCGGTTGTGGGGAATGTCAAACATCTTGCCAATCCGCTTGTAAAACAAAAGTTGCACAGTTGGTAACCAAGTTTGCAAACAAAAATAATGAAGAGGCTCGCTTAGCGGGCCTTTTTATTATGTTTTAAAGACATACATTGTATGGTATATCTTTATGACTCTTTTTTTATAACATTTAGTGTGGAAATGTGGTACAATTATCTAGAAAGTTCTATATACTAGGGCTTTTACCATACAAATCAATTGGAGGTACCATGTTAGAATTAAAACCAATGATCCATAAGTTTCGGATGAAGGATAACTATTACTGCTTAGACGTAAATAGCGGTATTATCCATGTTATCGACGAACTCATCGATAGAGTTCTTGACATATATGATGGCACTAATCGCGATGCTGTACATGCTGCGTTAGATGCTAAAGAAGATGCAGTAGAACTAGATGAGATTATGGACGAGTTAGATGAGCTCATCAAAGCGGAGCAATTATTTGCACCGATGAGTAAAGAGTTTAAACTTGTAGTAGGTGAGAAACCTATTGTTAAGGCATTATGCTTAAATATTGCTCATGATTGTAACTTAGCATGCAAATATTGCTTTGCTAGTCAAGGTGATTACGGCGGTGTTAAACGAGAATTGATGAGCTTTGATGTAGCAAAACGAGCTGTGGACTTTCTTATTAAAATGAGTGGACCTCGCCAACATTGTGAAATTGACTTTTTTCGGTGGTGAGCCATTGTTGAACTGGGATGTAGTTAAACAAACGGTTGAATACATTGAATCTATTCAAGAAAAGCACAACAAAATCTTCAAACTTACATTGACCACGAATGGTATGCTTTTAACACAAGATAAAATTGATTATGTGAATGAGCATAAGATGAGTCTTGTATTATCTTTGGATGGTCGTGAATCCGTTCATAATGCGATGCGACCTGTAGCGGGTAGTGGTGCTGAATCCTATAAATATATTGCAAAGAATCTTATCAATGCTGTAAAACAACGTCACGGTCTTGAATACTATGTACGTGGTACGTATACACATAAAAACTTAGACTTTACTAAAGACGTTATGGCAATGTCTGATCTTGGCTTTGAGCATTTGTCCATGGAGCCTGTTGTCGGTGAAGAAGGGGACTATGTACTTCGTGAAGAAGATTGGCCAGCTTTAGAGAAAGAATATGAAAAACTAGCAGATATTTATTTACAACGCCAGTTAGAAGGCTGGGGTGAGAAGTTTAACTTCTTCCACTTCCGCATGGATTTATATCGTGGGCCATGTATGGCGAAACGCCTTCGAGGTTGTGGGGCAGGTCATGAATATATGGCGATTGTACCAAATGGTGATATTTATCCATGCCATCAATTTGTAGGCAAAGATGGATACGTGCTTGGTAATGTGTATGATGGTTTACAAAATACAGAGATTCCTAAAGATTTCCGCAATACACATGTATTCTCTAAGCCAATTTGTGCTGAATGTTGGGCGAAATTCTTCTGTTCCGGTGGCTGTCATGCTAACAACATTACATTGGGTGGCGATCTAGAGACACCTTATGAATTTGGTTGTCGTTTACAGAAGAAACGTATTGAATGTGCTATCATGATTCAAGCTGAATTAGAACAAGCTGGTATTGATGGCAGTATTCCTGTTGCATTAGGTTAATTACACTTGATTCTCCGAGTATAGTAGGAGTTTATATGAAACAAAATAGTAATCAAACTACAGAACGCTGGGGAATTCGCTATACCGGTATAGTTCAAGGGGTCGGATTCCGACCCCTTGTTTCTATGTTAGCCCATTCTCTAGGATTAACAGGTTTTGTATATAATGATAGTCAAGGCGTGTATGTTGAAGTTCAAGGTTTTCTAGGTGAATTGCAGTTATTTTTAGATGCTGTTCAAGAGGAGCAACCTCGTTTATGTCGTATTACTAGTCAAACTGTACAGCATCTTACACTTAATATGCATGAAAGTGATTTTGTTGTGCAGGCATCTCCTTTAGGTGAATCCGTGAGTACCTTTATTAGTGCTGATACTGCGCCTTGTAATGATTGCCTTAAAGAGTTACAACAAGATAAACGTAGAAAGGAATATCCTTTTCATCAATTGTACAAATTGCGGACCAAGGTATACGATAATCAAATCTTTGCCCTATGATCGAGAACGGACGACGATGAATGAGTTCCCCATGTGTGAAGATTGTAAGGCTGAATATGAAGATATAGAGGGGCGTCGTTATAGAGCTGAACCAAATGCATGCACTTATTGTGGGCCTTGGTATACTTTATACAAGCCAAATCGCACGGCTGTAGATACGGTAAATGTATGGAATACTACGCGGGAATTGATCAATGAAGGTAATATTATCTCCATAAAAGGTGTAGGAGGGTATCATCTTGTTTGCGATGCTAGAAATGACGCTGCTGTACAACGATTACGTAAGCGGAAGAATAGACCGCATAAACCATTAGCAATAATGGTGGGATCTCTAGATATGGCGATTGAGTTAGTACATATTAACGATGTAGAACTAGATGTATTAACGGGGATGGAACGTCCTATTGTGTTATTAGAAAGGAATCATAATAGTTCTGTTCGGTTAAGTCCTCACGTTGCACCTGACAATCATATGTTGGGTGTGATGTTGCCTTATTCACCAATGCATGAGGTGTTAGTGCCCTCTGATGCAGCCTGGGTTATGACCAGTGGTAACTCAAGTGGTGATTCCGTATTATATAACGACGACCAAGCGTTTAATGAACTAGGTGAGGTAGCAGACTATTTCCTCGTTCATAATCGTGAAATCTATGCTCCCCTTGATGATTCTGTGGTGGTGGTCATCAATAATAAACCTCGATTTATTCGTCGCAGTCGTGGCTATGTACCTGAGCCAATTCATTGTGACTGTTTAGAACAAACTTCGATATTAGCTATGGGCAGTGATTTGAAAAATGCGTTTGCTGTGAATAAAGGTAGTGAAGTTCTTGTAGGACCCCATATTGGAGATTTAGAGAATGCATCTACTCATAAAACCCTAGAATGGACCATTGAGCGATATAAAAATTTATTTTCTATACAACCAGAAAAGATTATTATAGATAGTCATCCCCAGTTTTTCTCTTCTCGGTTAGGTGAAAGAATAGGTGAAAGTTTCCATCTTTCTGTTATACCTGTTCAGCATCATCATGCTCATATAGCGTCTGTTATGGCAGAACACAATTTAAGGGGGCTGGTACTAGGAATTGCTATGGATGGTACTGGCTATGGACCAGATGGGACTATATGGGGGGGAGAATTTCTCCTTTGTAAAGGCAATCAATATCAGAGATTGGCACATATTCATGCGGCTCCATTGCCTGGTGGAAAAAAGGCTGTTTCTGAACCCTGGCGACAAGCCTTATGGTATATTCGTAATTATTATGGCGATGATATCCCTTTTGTATATAAAGAATGGATGAAAGAACTTCCAAAGGGATGGGAAATTTTAGATAAAGCATTACAATCTACGATGCCCATGATTCAAGCTACAAGCTGTGGGCGATTATTTGATACTGTAGGTGCTTTATTAGGTCTTGGTATGGTCCATAGTTATGATGCACAAATTGCCATTTCCTTAGAAACTCTATGTGGTGATGAAAAAGGATCACTACTTGCTTACAATTATGACGGACATATTCTTGACTTTACACCTACAGTTCAATCTATTATGGATGGCGTTGTTCGTGGTGAATGTCGAGCTCATTTAGCCGCTTCATTTCATAAAACAATGGCAATCGCACTATGCGAAACGGCTGCAGACTTGATGGAGCGATATAATATTAGTGATGTGGCTATGTCTGGTGGTGTATTTCAAAATCGTAAACTATTAGAATTTATATATAAGACGTGGCATATAGGTAATTTATATATGAATGAAGCGGTTCCCTCTAATGATGGTGGACTTGCTTTAGGACAACTGTGGTTAGGAAATCAATTATAAATTGTCATATAGCTCTTATTCTTAGATAAATTTATTTAGTAATGTCCTGAATATTGTTTTAATCTATGTGAGTGCCATAGCTAGTTTAAGTTCTAGTTGTTTGTGCACACTATCACTAAATAATGAGTGTAACTGTGATACAATAATATTAATTTTATTCATATATTTTCGGAGCTGTTTTATTGAAGTAAATGTATATAAAACTTGTTATAAATGATATAGATAAGGAGATACTATGTGCTTAGCTGTACCAGCGCAATTGATTGCTGTGAATGATGCTATTGGTACCGTTGAATTGACAGGTGCTACCCGTGACTGCAGCTTGCTCCTCGTACCAGATGCAAAGGTCGGGGACTGGTTGTTAGTTCATGCAGGTTTTGCTGTACAAATTGTTGATGAAGAAGAGGCTCAAAAAACATTAGAGGCCTTTAAGGAGTTAGAAGAACTTGAAGAAGCTTACTTTGCAGGAAAAGCAGCACACAGCTGATGCTTTGTTAAGGCGCATCAATGCGCTTCATAAGCCCGGTGAAACTGTGCGGCTTATGGAGGTTTGTGGTACGCATACAGTATCGATTTTCCGAGAAGGTCTTCGTCAATTATTGCCAAGTGGCATAGAACTTGTTAGTGGACCAGGATGTCCAGTATGTGTAACTGATCAAACCTATATGGATAAGGCTTTAGCCTATGCAGAACGTGAGGATGTTATTATTGCTACCTTTGGGGATATGTTAAAGGTTCCAGGTAGCTATAGTAGTCTCAATGAAGCTCAAACAAAAGGAGCTCATATCCATGTTATTTATACGCCTTTAGAGGTAATAGAACTTAGCAAAAAATATTCAGAAAAGAAAATAGTATTCTTAGCTATTGGCTTTGAAACGACTATTGCGATTATATGTGCTACTGTGAAAGCCGTTCACGCAGCAGGACTTAAGAATGTATTCTTTTTAGTATCTCATAAATTAGTGCCTCCAGCATTGCGTGCACTATTAGATAAACAAGAAGGTCATATCGATGGATTTATTTTACCTGGCCATGTGAGTGTTATTATTGGTGAAGAACCATACCGATTTTTGCCCAAAGAATACGGTATTCCATCTTGTATCGCTGGCTTTGATGGCTTAGAAATATTGTCTGCCATAGCTAATATTTTAGAGCAACGTGAGTCTGGTAATATTGTGGTGGGCAATACGTATCATTCTGTAGTTATGCAGAAGGGAAACCCTGTAGCCCAAGCTATGATCGAGGAAGTATATGAAGTATGCGATGATGTATGGCGTGGTATTGGTGTGATTCCTAACTCTGGTTTAGCATTAAAGGGTGAGTATGCAGCTTATGATGTAGAGCTTGTCCTTCCTATTAACTTGGATAAACCATCTCTTGATCCTAAAGGCTGTCAATGTGGACGTGTTTTGCAAGGCCTTATTAAACCGAGTGAATGTCCGTTATTTGGTAAAAGCTGTACCGCAGATCATCCGGTGGGTGCCTGTATGGTATCTGTAGAGGGTAGCTGTGCTGCATGGTATAAATATGGTTATTCTAGTGGTGGATCGACGTGGGAGGATTAATATGGAACGAGTTCGCTTAGTCCATGGTAATGGTGGACGATTTAGTCATGAGTTGACGGACCGTTTTATTTTGAAATATTTTACAAATGATTTATTGGCGCCCCTACACGATGGTGCCCAGTTTCCTGTTACAGCCGGGCGCATGGCCTTCTCTACAGATTCTTATGTGGTGCAACCTGCGTTCTTTCCTGGTGGTAATATTGGCAAGTTGGCTGTTTGTGGAACTGTGAATGATTTAGCCATGAATGGCGCGATACCTCAATATTTAAGTTGTGGTCTTATTTTAGAAGAAGGTTTGGCCTTTGAAGAGCTAGATGAAATTCTTCGCACTATGTCAGAAATGGCAAAAGCCGCAAATGTTCAAATTGTTACAGGTGATACAAAGGTCGTTAAAAAGGGCGAAGTAGATAAAATCTACATTAATACTGCTGGTATTGGCATGATTCCAGATGGAATAGATATTGGTCCACATCGTGTGAAAGCAGGGCTAGATATCATTTTGTCAGGTGCTATTGGAGATCACTCCATTGCCGTTATGGGGCAACGGTTTGGGTTAGATTTATCTGACTCCTTAACAACTGACTGTGCACCACTAAATAAGATGGTTCAAGCAGTATTAGATAAAGTAGGAACTCAAGTTGCTTTGTTGAGAGATCCCACTCGTGGTGGCCTAGGTACCGTTTTAAAAGAGATCGCTGATCAGAGTCAAGTAGGCATTAAAGTTGAAGAAACGGCCATACCTATTCATGAAGAAGTGCAGTCAGTATGTAATATATTGGGGTATGACCCTTTATATTTAGCGAATGAAGGGAAAGTAGTTCTTATCGTTGAACCATCTGTTACGGACGAAGTTCTCAAGATTCTTCATAGTTTTGAAGAGGGAAGCGAAGCAGTTTTAATTGGTAAAGACTTTAGATAAAAAAATATTGGTAAGGTTGGTCTACAAACGGCTATTGGAGGTGTTCGTTTGATTGATTTATTAGGCGAAGATCAGGTTCCACGAATTTGTTAAATTTATAATTAATAAAAAGTAATTAAACTATATCATTTTGTTAATCTTTTTATTTCAATTTTTGAGCTTTTCTAGATGTAGCTCGTATTAGATATTGACACGATTTATCGTTGATGATAGCATTAAATTAAGTTGCGTAAAATTCATTAAGAATTCATCAAAATCTATATTATGTTAGTATCTTTATGTGTAAGTTCTTATACTTTCACTAGAATCTATGTATAGAATTTGTTAAAAATATAAGTATCTATAGGAGGCTTATTATGAAAAAGAAGATTATTACAGCTGTTCTAGGGTTTGTTTAACTACAACTGCATTTGGTGGTATCTTGACAACTCAAGCTGGTGGACTTAGTAGCATTCTTGGTGGTGCAGCTAAAATTGGTGGTATCGGCATTGTTGTTAATAAATTTGGTCCACAAATTGACTCTTTCCTAAATAAATTATTGAAACAAAAATAACTTGAGTACTGAATATACAACTAAAGTAGTTCCTATTATCAGTATTGGTACAAAAGGTTATATCGGTGCTGCTCAAGTTACTGGGCCTGCTTCTAGCATTGAAGAAGTTAAAGCTGTTGCTCAAGTAGAAGGTAGCTTTAATGGTATGGTTCGTGTCAAAGGCTTAGTTCCTGTTGATAGCACAAACCCAGTTGGTGCATCTCGTGTTCAAGGCGTAGGTGTATCTGCTATTATTGATTTGAAAATTTAATGGCCACTGAGCATATAAATTGATAGACTCAGGGGAATAAGCACGGTCTTAGGCCCGTGCTTATTCTGTTGTATAACAGTTATACATTAGATACATTGTGGAGGAATTTATGAAGAAACAAGTACTTACACTTTTAATGGCATCCCTAATTTCAGGCACTGCATTTGCCGCTCCTGGTACAGTAACTGAAAAACAAATGTTTTAGAAACTACTGTATATGGAGCCGTACAAGATGGTGCTGTTGTGGACCGCATTAATCAACTTGATGAAACCGTGTATGGTACTGGTTTCAATGGTAATTCCGCAACATTGAGCAAACGTGTTGACTCCCTCTACAATTCCGTAGAAGGCAGTGGTACTAATATTTCTTTGCGCGAAGAAATGGATGCATTGGAATATACATATCAAAATAGCATTAACGCAGGATCTCTTGTAGACCGTGTAGAAAAGATGGAACGTAGTGTTAATGGTCGCATTGGTAGCGGTTCCTTACAAAAACGTATTATTTCTTTGAAGACAAAGGTATATGGTAGCAATGTGTCTCTTACTAACCAAGTAGGCACATTGTCTGGTAACCAAGTGTTCAAAGTGACTTTAAATGAAGCGGTTTCTTCTAAAACTAGTCGTGAAGGTGATACTGTATCCTTTACTGTTGCAGAAAATGTAATGGATGGCAATGTCTTATTAGTACCTGCGGGCACTGTAGGTTCCGGAACAATTACTTCTTTGAAAAAGGCTCGTTCCTTTGGTCGTAATGGTGCGTTAGATATTACATTTGATACAATCCCAGCTATTGATGGTACAGAATTTACTGCTGTACAAGGTAAAGAGGCTAAGGATAAAACTCGTAGTGAAGTTAAAGCAGCAGGTGCATCTGTAGCGGGCGCAGTTCTACTCGGTCCTGTTGGGCTTGTAGGGGGCGCTTTCATCAAAGGTAAAAATATTGAGTACCCAGCTGGTGCTACTGTATATGTACAACCTCAAGATTCCGTAACAATTCAAGGTCTTGTTATTGGTGGTGATGGTTTAGCTCATAGTGATGATGAATTAGCTGATGCTGTAACTGTACCTAATACAACAGGTGAATCTGAAGAATATGTAGAAAATAATGATACTGATGAAAATGCAGCTGTAGCTGAAGATACTACAGCAGTTGAGGAGCCAGAAGAACCTGTAGAAAATGTTTCTCAACCTATCGTTGTTGTAAAGCGTAATCAATAATTAACAAATTCTTAAAGTAATAGGAGTTCTAGTAACCATGAGGAAACGTAAAGTACAATGGCTGGCAGCGGCATGTGTTGTTTGTTTAGCACAACCTGTATGGGCCGCCACTGAGTCAACTATTGTATATCAAGATACATTGGATAGCGTAGGTCAATCCTATGCAGGAGAAATTTCTAAAGCATCTACACCTGAATATAGTAATATCCGTGTTGTACGTCGTGGTGAAAAAGCGAAATCTGCTGCTCCTGCTGAACAGTTGCCTACACGTATCGATGCTAATAAAATGTCTTATACTGGCTCTACAGGTGATGTATATGCTCAAGGCGATGTTGTGGTGTCTCAAGGTAATCAAACTTTGATGGCTCCACGTATTGAAGGTAATACTAAAACTACAGAGTATCGTACTGTTGGGGGCTATCGCTATTTGGAAGATGGCGGTAAAACAAAAGATATTACAGGTCAAAAATATGACGTATCGCACTAGCGATCGTCACTTTGAGGCAGACCAAGCCATGGGATGGAGCGATCCCTATTATGTAAAGGGCAATAACGCCACTTTTGATGGACAAATAGGCCATATGGAAAAGGGCATGGTCACTACAAAACATGCAATGGCTTTTGTTCATACTCCAGATTATCGTGTGGAGGGTCAAGATATTCAGGTATATCCTGGTGATAAAGTCGTTATTAAAAAACCATCCTTTTATATTAAAAACTTTAAAGTATTATCCTTGCCATCTTATACGACTTCATTGCGTCATGACAAAGAAGGCAAATTTAGTATTTTTTCCTTAATACCAAAACCTACGTATAGTAACGATGATGGTATTGGCTTACATGGTAGTACAGAATATCCTATCGGTAAAAATGGTGAAGCTTATATTGACTATCGTTGGTATTCTAAATCTGGTTTTAAACCACAGGTGGGATATCGTCATTATTTACCTTGGGGGACTGCTTCTGTTGGTTATAGCAAGGAATCTAATGAATATAATGATGAAACAGTATGGGTAGAAAAAATAGGTGAAGCTCGTTTGGATACTCATACATATCATGTAGGAAATTCTCCAATTACTGTACGTGGTGGTGTTAATGCTGGTTATTGGAAAGAGGGTTCTGTAAAAGGTTCTCATAAAGAATATTATGCAGAAGTTTCTCATGATCCGATTAAGCTTGGTAAAAATGCTGATTTGCGCTTCTTAGGTGGTTACCAACGTGACTACTATGGTTATGATGGTAGTATCCGTAGCATGCCTTATTGGGGGCTAGATTCCAATCTAAAGTTGGTAATCGTGCTAATGTATGGGTTAGCTATAATCAACGAAATATTACCTACAATAATTCACCTTATCGTTTTGATACGACAGAACTTCCAAAAGAGCTTATTTATGGTGGTACGTATAAATTGACTCGCCTAGATGATATTTCTGTAAGTGTTAAGAATAACATGATGAGTGGGGATATTGATTCTGTCTATTATACATGGCATCGTGATTTACACTCCTTCGATATGTACTTAACATATAAAGATGGACATAAAAATAAAAATGATCAATGGAAAATTAAATTTGTAGGTAAAGACTTTTAGTTAGGAGAATACTATGCAACGCATTAGAAAAGCTGTAATTCCAGCAGCTGGTTTTGGTACACGTTTCTTACCAGCTACCAAGGCACAACCAAAAGAAATGCTTCCTATTGTCGATACACCTGCTATCCAATACATTGTAAAAGAAGCTTTAGATTCTGGGATTGAAGAAATTCTAATTATTACAGGTCGTAATAAACGTGCTATTGAGGACCATTTTGATAGTAGTGTTGAATTAGAATTGTTATTACAAAGTCAAGGTAAAAATAAACCATTGGCTATGATCAAGGATTTGGCGGACATTAAAGTTCACTTTATTCGTCAAAAAGCACCTCGTGGACTTGGTGATGCTGTATTGTGTGCAAAAGCATTTATTGGTGATGAGCCATTTGCAGTATTACTTGGTGATGATATTGTTTACAATCCAGAAAATCCATGCTTAAAACAGTTGATTGATTGCTATAATGAGCATCCTGGTATTATTTTAGGCGCTCAATTTGTACCGGAAGATAAAGTTAGTTCTTATGGTATTGTATCTGGTGAAGCATTGGCTGATAATTTATATCGCGTTGATAACTTGGTGGAAAAACCTAAGAAAGAGGATGCTCCATCTCGACTCGCTGTATTAGGTCGTTATATTTTAACACCAGATATTTTCAATATCTTAGAAGCTACTAAGCCTGGTGTAGGTAATGAAGTCCAATTAACTGATGCATTGGCAGCCTCTAAAACGGATACGTATGCATTAGCATATGAAGGTATTCGCTACGATACAGGGGATAAATTGGGCTATTTAAAAGCCACTGTTGAGTATGCATTGCGCAACGAAGAATTGGGTGAAAGCTTTAAAGCTTACCTAAAGAGTTAGATCTAAAATAGATAATCTATGAGACTTCCACGTGAGGGGCCTATGATATATGTCATAGGCTCTTTTTGGTTATCGTTTCAAACTCATTTGTTATTTGTTAACATATGGATAATGCCTTTTGTTGACGAATGAAATAATGTTGATTATAATCAAGATATTGAATAAATAAAAAGGACTGTGATTATATGAGAACATTATTTAAAAGCATTATGTAATAATGATTTGAACCTACCAGGACATAGCGTTATTAAACATATGCATTATGATTCCTCAGGTAGTGATAGAACCGTATGTGAAATCGTATCGAAGGTGGCTAAAACTACCACAATTGGTATTATGGATCGCTCAGGCTTCTTGATGGTTGATTTACGACCAGTGCCAAAACAATTTAACATTCGTTCTACTATAAACCAACAGGGAACAGATGGTGCTATATCTTTCTCTAAGAAAGAGGTCATACGATTTGTAAATGATATTAATGATACGAATTCCATCCATCGTGAGAATCCTTATGTTGTTCCTGGCTGCATGATTTTAGAAACGATGTGGGATTTTTGGAATATTAGTAAATCTGCTCTGCAAATGGCGATTTATTTTCATGCACCAGTTATTGCAGATGACAAGGTAACTTTGGTGGAATATCCTGAAGATGCTCATGTAGAAGGTTACATTGGTGATACATTGGCATTTTCGGCTACGTTTTTCGGTGAAAATGAAGATTCATCATCTTTGAAACAAAGATGTATTAGTTAGAGGTAATTATGGAAACAAGACGTTTAACAAAAATGGCTTTATTAACAGCCTTATTATGTATTTCAGCATATATTTCTTTTCCCATTGCCATTTAGTCCCGCTATGGTAACGGCTTTGACTTTGGTAGCTACATTAATCGGCTTATTGTTACAGCCTAAGGATGCACTTATCGTATTTATCATTTATATTTTGCTTGGTGCAGTTGGGTTACCAGTATTTGTTGGCGGTACGGCTGGTCTTGGCAAATTGTTGGGACCAACAGGTGGCTTTATTTTTTCTTGGCCAGTTGCATATACATTACTAAGTATATTTAAAGGTTCTAAAAAAAGCTTTTTTCTCTTATGCCTGGCGATCTCTTGTGATTACCATTCCTGTAGTGTACCTCTTTGGTGTAGCAGGTTTTATGATTGTTACAAAAACAGAACTTTGGGCAGCCTTGCCTGTAGTCATGTTCCCATTTATTCCTGGAGATATCGTAAAATGTCTGGTTGCTTCTTGGTTAGCAACTAAAAGTTAAAATTTAGAATACAATTAAAGTGGCATTCTGCGGGATGCCTCTTTTTGCTTTTTAATAGAAGGAGTATATATGTCAGTATATATTCATGGTGGGCTTAGAAGTCCTATCGGCGTTTTAAATGGACAATATAAACATATGAGACCCGAGATTTTGGGCTCTCAAGTAATTGATGAAATAATTAATCGTTATACTATTTCACATATAGATGGAATCTTCTGTGGTAATGCAGTTGGTACTGGTGGTAACCTTGGCCGTCTCATGGGACTTATGTGTAATTTACCAAATTCTGTGCCTGCTATTACCGTTGATATGCAATGTGCCTCAGCTTTGATGAGTATTGAGATCGCCTATGCACATATTTTGTCTGGTATTATGGATTCCGCTATTGCAGGCGGTATTGAAAGTTCGTCGTTACAGCCAGAACGGGTGTATGCATCAGGGGATGACCGAAAAGGAACCTATAAGGTAGCTCAATTTACGCCCCAAGATCAATCGCCTTTAGCCATGCTCGAAGGGGCTGAGCGGACTATCCATAAACACAATGTAACAAAGGAAGATTTATATCTGCATATTATTGGCAGTCATCAAAGAGCATCAGCTGCTTTAGATAACCCATATTTACAGTCATATATTATGCCTATTACTATAGATGGTAAAAGATGTATAGATGAATGTATTCGACCTACGATGAACGAGAAACTCTTGTCTAGGATGAAACCTTTGTTGGGAGCTGACTCTATTACAAATGCAGGCAATGCGTGTTTAACTCATGATGGAGCGGCCTTTTGTATATTTATCTAATAAAAAGGTCCTTTTAAAATTCATAGCGTTAAACCTTGGGCAGGAAATCCTCAGTTTAGTCCGGAGGGCGCTCTTGAAAGCACAGAAGGCATTTTAAAACGTACAGGTTTAACTATGGATGATATTGATGTGGTGGAATGGAATGAAGCTTTTGCCATCATTGATGTTCTTTTTAACAAGGCGTACCCTAATCACATTAAAAAATATAACATGCTTGGAGGTGCCTTAGCTTATGGACATCCCTATGGATGTTCTGGTGCCATATTAGTGCTTCACTGTATGGCTGCTTTAGAATCTTGTGGTGGTCGCTATGGTTTATGTGCTATTGCTGGTGCAGGGGGCACAGGTACGGCTTTAATTATGGAACGCATGTAATATGACAATTATTGAACGCTTACAACAGTATAAAGAGTTAGAGCCCCATAAAATTGCTCTAATTGTAGATGACATACAATATACATATGGTGAACTATATGATGCTATTCTATCGGTAGATATTAATAATACAAGTCACATTGTAAATCTTACTCAGTCTAAAGAGACATTAAAAACTAAGGTTCTTTTAATTCAGGAATTGTCGTTTGTTGAACAACTTACACAGTGGCTTGGGGCATTATATAAAGATAATATTCCTATGGTATGTCACAATGAGATGGATAAGGCTTATGTAGATGAGCTAGCTCGTATTATAGCCTATGAAGGTGTACCGCCATTAGCTGATTTTGGGGTACTTACATCAGGGGACTACAGGGACGACCAAAACCTTTGTGGAGACGAGAGAGGTCTTGGCGTGATTTTTTGATATTCAAAATAATATTTTTTTCATATAAACAAAGATATAAAAATCTTTTTACAAGGGAGCTTTTAGTTTCACAGGTGTTAGTAATATGGTTATTGCCGCTTTATGGGCTGGAGGGACCGTTGTTACTACGAGTTCATTGCGTCCCTAGTAGATGGATACAGCTCATAGAGGAATACAATGTAGACCATATATATGCATTACCAACAAAACTACGATTATTGGTACGACATTGTAAAAGTAAATTTATCATCTATTAAATATATAATTGCAGGATCTCAAGTTCTAGATCGACAATTAATGGAACAGTTACAACATATATGTCCTGATATGGAGTTTATCTTGTACTATGGCGCATCAGAGCTTAACTATATAACGTATTGTACAGGTAAAGAATGGCTAGAGCGAGAAGGTACGGTGGGGAGACCATTCCCAAGCATACAGATAGCAGAGACTGATAATGTTATTTATGTGACCACAAAATATCATATTGAAGGGATTCCTAATACATATACTGTAAATGATTGTGGATATATCGATAGCGATGGTTATCTAATGTTTAATGGGAGAGCAGGCGACGTAATCAATAAAGGGGGATATAAAATTTCTATTCCCAGAGATGGAATTGTATTTACAATCCTTACAAGGGGTTTCCGAGGTTGCTATTATTGATATTACTGATGAGATACGAGGGGAAGACTATGTAGTTTATATGGTGCTAGATGGTGAGGCTAGATTGAATGAAGTTATAGACTTTATTCATAATAAAAGGCCTTCTGTGGAGTGGCCAAAAGCTATAATAGAAGTTCCTATGCTACCCCTTACGGAATGCTCAAAAGTTGATAAACGAAAGCTAAAAGAGTGGTATAATAAAGGGTAAACATTTTTTGTACTACAAGGAGGCATCATGCAGATTAATAAGGCGGCGCTAGAGATTTTCGACTTTACATCCTCGTTAGCTGTATATTCTGAACATGAATTAAAGGTTGGGGATCAAGCTATACAAGATTATATAGCAAATCATGTAGTTAAGGCTTTTTAAAAGATCCAGGGGCTAGAACCGGAATCTTACATGATGCGAGTCCCTGTAGGCAAACAATTAGTAGATTATAAAAATGGAGCGCTTAAGTTTATTGATTTATCTAAGAATTTAGGTGAAAGCTTGTTTACTTACATGAAACAAGCTACGGATTCTGTTGTTATTGATACAATTATCTGTGAAGCCGTTACGGATACGCCTTATGTTTGTATTCTTTTGTGTCAAGCTCATGATGCTTTTACCCATCAATTATTCAGTGAAGATGATGGTACATTGGCTACAGAACTTGTTTCTCATAAGGCAGTACTACCTATGCCATCACAAAAATTACGTGCCTTTGCATCCATTAATTTGCATGATTTTAGTGTTCGTATTTTTTTGAACCTAAAAGGTGAATTTGATGGTGAGGTATCCTATATCTTAGCAGATAAGGTCTTGCAATTAGGGACTAATCAATCCTCGCGAGATACGGTGAGAAAAGGTAAAGACTATCGTAGATAAGGTGGCTCAAGCTCATGAGTCTGATGGCGTTGTTGAGTTGACAACCGCTAAATCTATGATTGCTAAAAAAATGCAGAAGTATCAGATACCGTTGATCCTGTTCGTATTGTAGAAGAGGTATTTAAAAGCGAATCCTATTCAACAAGAGGCGGCAAAAAAAGAATTAGCTGATGCGGATATGTTGCGTCCTTTGCCAGTAAATCGTGAGTTTGCCACAAAGGTTGGAGAGCATCATAAGATTAAAAACAGATACAGGTATTGAGATTTCATTTTCCTGTAGAATATATGAAAAATCGTGAGTTTATTGAGATAAAAACTAATGATGATGGTACTTGCGTATTGAATTAAAAAAATATTAATAAAATCGTAAATAAATAGTAATGAAAAATTATATTTGTCTATAGAAATATATTATATAATGATTAAATTTATTTGCTATGCTAGTATATGGAGGTTATGATGAGTAAAGAGAAACATAAAAAAACAAACGCATTACGTATTTTAGATACTCATAAGATACCTTATAGTATTAGCGAATATGAGTGGTCTGAAGAGCGTGCTGCTGGCCTTCATGTAGTAGAAGCATTAAAACTCGATGAGAAACAAGTCTTTAAAACATTAGTTGGCAAAGGTGACAAAACTGGATATGTAGTATTCTGTATTCCTGTGGCTGAAGAGTTAGATATGAAACAGGCAGCACGTGTTAGTCATAATAAGTCTGTAGAGCTTGTTCATGTTAAGGATTTGTTAGGTATTACAGGTTATTTGCGCGGTGGATGTTCTCCAGTAGGCATGAAAAAGTATTCCCTACCTATTTTGATGCTACTATGGAACCCCAAAAGTTTGTATATGTAAGCGCAGGTTTACGCGGTATGCAAATGAAGATAAATCCAAAGGATTTGGCATCTGTTGTAAATGCTGAATTTGTTGACCTGACAATGGACCATTAAGGGGGGCGTATGGCAAAAAAGTTTTATGCTGTTCGTCAGGGCCGTGTACCAGGAGTTTACACTACATGGTCTGACTGTGAGAAACAAGTAAAGGGCTATGGTGGTGCTATCTACAAATCATTTTCGACAGAAGCCGAAGCACGTGCTTTTGTAGAGGATTCAGGTTTGTTTTTAAGTGATTTTATGAGCGCTAAAAAGAGTGAACTTAAATCGCCACAAGAAGTGAAGTTTAAATCTAAAAATTCTAGGCCTATAGTTTCTAGTTCTAGTATTCAAAGTAAAGTATCAGCAAATGTTGTGAAACCAGATTTTACTACTCCAAACTATATGGTTGCGTATATCGATGGTAGTTATAATAAAGGGACCAATACTGTTGGGGCAGGTGGGGTTATCTTTTTGAATGGCAAGAGGAAAACTTTTTCTTTTTCCTCTACTGATAAACGATATACATCGTTTTGGAATGTAGCTGGCGAGTTGTTGGCTGCTATGCATGTTATGAAATATGCCGTTGATAATGGGATTTCTGAATGTTCACTTTACTATGATTATATGGGCATAGAAATGTGGGCTACTAAGGGATGGAAACGTAATAATGAGCTCACCCAAGAGTACTCAGCATTTTATGATTCTATAAAAAATCGTGTGCGAGTTTACTTTCACAAGGTGGCTGCTCATACGGGCGATACATATAATGAAATGGCTGATGCACTAGCAAAACAAGGTGCAGGTATTTAAAGATGTTAGAAGGGAGGGCGCTATGAATATATGTGTTACTGGTGGGGCCGGATTTATTGGTTCCCATTTAGTTGATAGATTAATTGAATTAGGTCATGATGTACTCGTTATAGATAATTTATCTACAGGTATGCGCTCCTTTGTACATGAAGATGCTCAATTTATTGAGATGGATGTACGAGATCCAAAATTACTATCTGTATTTGAAGAGTTTAAGCCGTCTATTGTTTTCCATGAAGCGGCGCAAACAATGGTACAATCCTCCATGGAGAACCCAAGTTATGACTGTGATGTAAATCTAATAGGGCTTATTAATGTTCTCGATGCTTGTCGTAAAGTGAATGTTGAACAATTTTTAATGCCTTCATCAGCTGCTGTATATGGCGACTTGGCAGTATTGCCATTGACTGAAGACTTGAGTGGTATGCCTTCGTCTTTTTACGGCTTAACAAAGCTTACTGCAGAAGGCTACTTGCGAATTTATCATGAAGCTTTTGGATTAAATACAGTATGCTTTAGATATGCTAAATGTATATGGACCACGTCAAGGTGATGGTGGTGAAGGTGGTGTTATCAGTATTTTCAACCGCTTGATTGTCGAAGGGCAACCATTAACTGTATTTGGTGATGGTGAGCAAACTAGAGATTTCATTTATGTAGATGATGTGGTAGATGCTAACATTAAGGCTATGGGGAATGGTCAATGCACAGGTATTTATAATATATCTACCAATAAGGGAACATCTGTGAATGAGTTGATTACGCGATTCCGGACTATTAGCTGGACAGATTTTATGGTTTATTATGAAGATGAGCGTATAGGAGATATTAAACATTCGCGCTTAAGTAATGTGAAAGCTGAACGTGATTTTGGCTTTACTGCTACTACAACATTAGAGGACGGCTTACAAAAGACATTAGAATACTTTAAAGCTCATCATAAGTAAGAGGTATAAGGTTTGGGGATATGAGTGATACACAATTTTGGGTAACTGTAGGTGTCTGGAATCTTATCGTATTTAGTATGTACGGATACGATAAATTATGTGCCATTAATGAATATGATCGGATTTCAGAGTTTACATTATTATTTTTTTAGCGTTTGCCTTTGGGGGTGTTGGTGCTTTATTAGGCATGGTCCTATGGCGTCATAAGACATTAAAGCTTAAATTTAAATTAGCCATTCCTTTTGCATTACTTTGGTCTGTATATGCAGTTGGATTCGGTTATGGCTTGTGGGTAAAATGATTGTATAAACTAATATTTTTATTCATTCTTTTTATGGTATAATAAAAGAATATTGTACATAAAATGTCAGTGAAGGAGATATTTGATGTTGCGATTACAATCAGGTTTTGAGTTAGATTATGCTAATATATATAATGAAAGTTGCATACAAGAACGCGATGTGAATAATTTTGAACGAGCTATACAAAATGTATGGCGTCATACAAATATTTTGCGTTCTACAGGCTTTGAAGAAGGTCATGTTTCTAAAGATGGTTTACCTGAACCTGTGTTGTTTTACCAACTTCCATATATTTCAGAAGATGGTATCAATACACCAGATATGTTAGAGCGGCTTTACGAATTACGTGACTATGCACGCCATAATATTGATACAGTTGTATCTCTAGGTATTGGGGGCTCCTATTTGGGGAGCAAAGTTATTTTTGATGTACAATGTGGAGCATTTTGGAATAACTACAGTGCAGAGGAACGCGACGGCTATCCTAGGATGTACTTTGCAGGCTTTAATGTGGATGGTGATTACTTAGTAGGGCTAATTCGTACGTTAGAGTGTCAAGCTCAGAAAAAAGGTCCTGACTATAAGGTGATGCTCGTTATTAATTCTAAGTCTGGATCTACCATTGAACCAATGGCTAACTTCATGATTTTGGAGAAAGGCTTTACAAGATCGTAATATTAACTACGAAGTGATAGCTGTTACAGATGTATCTGATGATGAACATCCTACAATTTTACGATCCATGGCGATAGAAAATAATTGGAAGACCTATAGCATTCCTTATGGTGTAGGTGGTCGTTTCTCTGTATTTACAGAAGTTGGTTTTGTAACGGCCGCTCTTGTAGGATTTGATATTGAAGGATTTTTAGCTGGTGCTGCATCTATGGATGTAGCATGTCAAGAAGAAGACATTTTTAAAAATCCAGGCCTTTTAAGTGCATTATTGAAATATATTGCATCTGAACGATATGGTCGTATTATAGAGGTGTTTATGCCTTATAGTGAAGCACTCCACTCATTATCTGATTGGTATGTGCAGCTCCTATCCGAATCTCTTGGAAAAATGAGTAATACTTGTCTACCATATGGTCGTACGCCAGTAGCTGCAGTAGGTACTATGGATATGCATGCTCAAGTTCAAGAGCATCAAGAGGGGCGCCTAAATAAGGTAGTTCAATTTATTAAGGTTAAGGACTGGAAACATAATCTCATTGTTCCAGATTCTTATAGTCAATATGAACGTTTACACTCTCTATCTGATGTAGGCATTTGTGATATTTTAAACATTGCTTTAGATGCTAATAGAGAAGCCTTGTCTAGTGACAATCGTTTTAACATGACTATAACTGTACCAACATTAAACGCATTCCATTTAGGGGAAATTATGTTTATGCATTGTTGGGCCGTTTATTTTGAGTCCATTTTTGCGGGCGTTGATGCTTTTGATCAACCAGGGGTAGAGGTTTATAAGCGTCTCATTGGGCCCAAATTGGCTCGAGCAAAGGATGTACATAATTCATGAGGGGGAACTATGAATATTTTAGTAACAGGTGGTGCTGGTTATATTGGGAGTCATACTGTACGTGCTTTACAACAAGCAGGATATACACCAATCATTGTAGATAATTTATCTCGAGGGCATGTAGAATCTATTCCTGAAGGGGTAAAGTTCTACAATATGGATATTGCAGATCCTAAACTAGTAGGCATTATGAAAGAACATAACATCCTAGGTGTAATGCATTTTGCTGCTCACTCACAAGTTGGTGAATCCATGCAAAATCCAGCTATTTATTATGAAAATAATGTAGTTGGTTCCTATCACCTTATTGAGTCTGGTCGTACCGCAGGTATAAAGCATTTTGTATTTTCTAGTACGGCTGCTGTGTATGGTGAGCCAAAGGTAGTGCCTATTCGTGAGGATGCTCAACTGCAACCAACAAATGTATATGGTCGCACTAAATTGATGATAGAAGAAATGTTGTCTGATTATAGTTCTATCTATGGTTCTACATATGTTGCGTTGCGTTATTTCAATGCGGCCGGTGCAGATCCGTCTGGTATGATTGGAGAAGACCATCATCCTGAAACTCATTTGATTCCACTTGTGTTAGATGCGGCTCGCGGTAAAAGAGAGCATATAACTGTATTTGGTACTGATTATGATACGGCTGATGGCACATGTGTACGCGACTATATTCATGTCAATGATTTAGCAACTGCTCACGTATTGGCTATGGACTACTTACGTAAAGGCGGAGAATCTCAAGTATTTAATCTTGGTAGTGGCAATGGATTCTCTGTAAAGGAAATCATCGAGACTGCAAAAGAGGTTACAGGTATCGATATTCCTGTTCAATATGGTGATCGCCGTGCTGGTGATCCAGGAACATTAATTGCGTCCTCTGAAAAAATTAAAAATTTACTTGGTTGGGATCCTAAATTTAGTAATGTTGCTGATGTTATCAAAGATGCATGGCATTGGCATACATCTCATCCAGATGGGTTTAATAGTAAATAAAGAACAAATAGTTTTGATTTGTCAATATAATGAATGACTCTATTAGTCACCGTGGTGACTGGTAGAGTCATTTTTTTGTAGGATTTTAAAAGAGCCTCCTAGAATATGTCAGCAGGAGGTGGATTATGAACTTTTACAAGACTATATAGAACGTATGAAAATATGGATTGATAAGCAGCATTTTATTATGCGCCACTATAAGTTTGCACTTGGTATTTTTCTTTATCATCACGGTGGCCCTTTTAGGTATTGGTATTTTTTTATCCTCATGAGGAGGAAAATGTTCATATTAGTTTAGATCAATCTAATGGTAGAGATGGTAATCAAAATGAACGAGGCTCAGAGAAATTATCAAAAGAAACAACACATGATAATAGAACAGGGAAAGGAAAAGAACTATTTTAAAGATGAAAGTGATATAAAAATGTAAAGGATAGAGAGGTAAAAGCAATGTTCATGGACGATTATTATATGATATTACCGGTGTTGAACGAGCAAATCCTTGGCGAGAGGTTTTTAAAGATATTCCTATAGATGATTTACTTGGTCAGAATAAGATAACTAAAGATAGTAATGGCAATTTCGTTGATATAAATAATGATTTATATGAGTCCGATGATGAAATGAAGTACTTTTTGGAAAAACGGAAGATAAAAAGTCGTAGAAATGAAAAATATCAACAAATAAGAAATAATAAAAAGCATAGTGGTAATTATATTGAATTAAAATCTAAAGATACTAGTGCTAGACGAGTTGAATCTAGTATACAACCTACTATAAGTAATCCTATCAAACAACATCCCATAGAGCTTATAGGTATTATTGAGGGACAACAGAATATTGCCATTTTACGAAAAGGTACAGAGGAACAAATGGTTAGTATAGGAAGTGTGTGGAAAGAAATATCAGTATCTAAGATAACTGCAAGTGGTGTAGAAATTATTGAAGGAGGTTCATCACGGTGGCTAAGAATCGAGTAAACTTTCTAGGGTCTAAAATATATAGATAAGATTATAGTGATAGTTATATTGCGAATAAAGCTATGGATGGTCGTCATGCTTGTAACTCCGTTCATGGTATTTGCTAATAGTACTGATAGGATAGGTACTAATAGAAATGATAGAATAACTGCTAGTAGTTCTGAAACTATCGTAAATAGTAGTGAAGTAGATAAAAATGAAAAAAAGGTTGGGAACGAACTCATAACGATTTCTGTACGCAATGCATCCTTAAAGGAGACCGTCTTAGGCATTTGTCGTAGTTATGGTATATCCGTAATTGGTGTAGAGTCGTTAAAAGGGAGTATTACGGCCACTGTAAAAGGGAGAATCACCAGAAGCAATTATTAATGAATTAGGTAAGTTATATCATTTTTCCGTATCGAAGGAGCATAATACACTTCTTATTGATTCTGATGATGAAACACTTGAAAAAAGAGAGCTATATGTTATATCACCTGAACATTTGCCGGCTGAGTCTTTGAAAAATGTGGTAGGCACAGTGGTAAAAACGATAAAATGGCAGTGCTTTCAGAACAAAACGAAGTAATTATGCATTTGACGAGTGGAGAAAAGCGACGTGTAGAAACCTTAGTACGTGCTATCGACAAGGAACCAAAACAAGTGCAATTAGAAGCTACCATCATTGCTATGGAACAATCCTATGCTAAGGAACAAGGATTTAGATGGTCTTGGCTTAGCTTGACCGGCCATGGAGAAGATAAAACACATTCCTATGGTGCCGTTACCTTTGGCAAAACTCCGACTGGAGAGGCCTATAAGTTCTTTGTAAAACCAGAGCTAAGTCTTATGGAAAGCTCAGGTAAAGCCGTTCTAATTGCAAAGCCATCTATTATGGCTCTCAATGGTGAGACTGCACATATCTTGATAGGTGAAAGAATACCAGTTATAGAAGAATCGGAAGTGAATGGAGAACGAAAGCGTTCTACTCGTTATGAAGAGGTGGGCATTAAGTTGAATTATACTCCTATTATTACTGCTGATGATGGTGTAGATGCTAAAATACATGCAGAGGTGAGTACACCTATTATGGTATCTGAAATGAAAGCCTATAAAATAAGCACACGTCAAGCACATACAAGAGTACGATTACAACCAGGAGAAGTGCTGGTTATTGGTGGACTCATGGACAATCGAGATCAACATCAAATACAAAAGATACCTATTTTAGGAGATATCCCTTTGTTAGGAAAATTATTCCGTCATAGTCGAAAAACAAAAGACTCTATAGAAATGCTAATGTTAGTGAGGGCAACTGTGGTATAATGAAGAGTAAATGATTAGGAGGTTGTGAATGGAACGCATTCGAATGATAGGCCTTGGAAAATCGTTTGGAGTGCGCCAAGTATTTTCCAATGTGTCCTTTGAGTTAAAAGAAGGTGATCGACTCGCCTTGGTAGGCCCTAATGGGGCTGGAAAATCTACCTTGTTAAAGTGCATATTAGGCTATGAAGAGCTGGATGAAGGTAATGTAGTCAAGTCGCCTGTTGCTAGTATTGGCTATTTACAACAAGATGTAAATCTGGGGGATGATAGCTTGCTACAGAAATAGAAAAGGCTTGGGCTGATGTTCATGCATTGGAGAAAACAATTAAAAGAACTCACTAGTCGATTGGAAATCTGAAGAGGCTAGCGAATCGGATTTACAACGCTTAGATTATTTACAGAATCGTCTAGAATGGTTAGGCGGGTATGACTACGAGCAAAAGACAAAGCGCATAGTCTATGGTCTTGGTTTTACTGACGATGACTTAGATAAGCCGGCTAATGCATTTTCAGGTGGTCAAAAAACACGTATTAACTTAGCTAAAGCATTAGTACGTAGTCCCGATTTTTTATTCTTAGACGAACCAACTAACCATTTAGATATGGATATGCTGGAGTGGTTAGAGGGGTACCTATCTGCCTATCAGGGTGGAATTTTCATTGTAAGTCATGACCGGTATTTTTTAGACCGTATTGTCACAGGTGTTGTAGAGTTAGATAATCATAAGGCTACAACCTATCGCGGTAACTATAGTCGGTATATTCAACAACGGGATGAACGCTTAAAGGCAGATATGGTGGCTTATGAAAAACAACAGGAGTACATTAAGAAAACAGAGGCTTATATAGATAAATACCGTGCTGGTATCAAGTCTAAAATGGCTCGTGGTCGTCAGTCTCAACTCAATCGATTAGAACGTCTAGAGGCACCTGTTACTTCACATCATTTACAATTTTCGTTCCCTCCTGCAGCAATGAGTGCCGATAAGGTTTTAGTACTAGATCGCTTATCTGTAGGATATGGTGAAAGTCGTATTATTAATGATATCTCTCTTGTTGTTCGACGTGGTGAATCCGTAGCACTTATCGGGCCTAATGGAGCTGGTAAGTCTACACTGGTGAAAACTATTGTAGGAGAATTATTCCCTGAAAATGGTCATGTAGATATTGGCAATCGGGTACAAGTGGGTTACTTCTCACAAGAGCACGAAGAGTTGCACGATTCTTGGCAGGTAGTAGAAGAGATTATGAATCACTTTAACTACAGTGAGGATAAGGCGCGTAATGTGCTTGGGTCGTTCTTATTTAAAGGTGATGATGTATTTAAGCTAGTAGGTGAATTATCGGGTGGTGAGCGCGCTCGTTTAGCTTTGCTTAAGTTATTTCTTCAAGGCGATAATTTCCTAATTTTAGATGAACCGACCAATCATTTAGATATTCCTACACGAGAAATCGTAGAAAGAGCATTACAACAATTTGAAGGGACTTGCTTTATTATTTCTCATGATAGATACTTCTTAGATCAAGTTTCTACAAAAACAGTAATTCTAGATGAAGGTAAAATTACAGAGTATCTCGGTAATTATTCATACTATAAGGAAAAGCTGAAAGAGCAAGAAGACTTATTAGCATTAGCTAATGAGAAAAACTCTGAGAGCAGTAAGCGTGATAGTAAAGCTACTCCTACTAATGAGTCAATGCTTTCAGCATCAGAAACTATAGAGGAAAAATCAGAAGAAAGCCAAATGCTTATATGGTAGAAAAAAACAATTAGCTGAGGTAGAAGCTGAAATTGCTCGTTTAGAGGCGACGATGAAGATGTATGAAGTGCAATTAGCGAATCCTGTAGTACAACAAGATTTAGATGAAATGTCTAAAATTTCCATACAAATTGAAGAGACTCAAACTGAGTTGGATTCATTATATAGAGAAGTGGGAACAGCTATGTGAATAGCTTTTTTAATGTATATATTATTAAGGAATTAAAAATCATTTTCTTTTAATTGACAAAAGATTGAAATTTCTCATAATATAGGTATAGAATCAAAGTTTTATGTTTTAAAGGAAGTGTAACATGAATAAATCCATGTTAAAAAAAGCAGTCATTTTTGGCCTTGCTGGTGTAATGGCAGTTGCTGCTGGTTGTGGTAGCAATAAAGATGCAGGTAATGCAAATAGCAATGAAGCTAAAATCGCATTGTTGACAACAACAACTGGTGGTGCAGCAACATATGGTGAATCCATTAAAGCTGGTGCAGAATTGGCAGTAAGCGAAATCAATGCTGATGCAAATGCTGTAAAAATTAACTTATTAGTAGAAGATACTAAAGGTGATAAAAACGAAGCAATTAATGCAATGAACAAAGTAATTTCAAAAGGATAAAGTTGTAGCAGTTATCGGTCCCAATGTTATCTGGTGAAATGATGGCTGCGGGGCCTGTAGCAAACAAAAGTAAAGTAGTAGCGCTTGGTACATCTACAACGGCTGAAGGTATTACAGATATCGGCGATTACATTTTCCGTAATGCTGTACCTGAATCCTTGGCAGTAGATACTGCAATTAAAGAAGCACATAAAACTTTAGGCTTCAAAACTGCAGCTATTATGTACTCCAACAATAATGACCAAATGGTATCTGTAAATAATACAGCTCGTAAAGCATTGGAATCTGAAGGTGTACAAATCGTTGATACTGAAACATTTGCAGATAAAGATACTGACTTCTCTGCACAATTAACTAAGATTCAACAAGCAAAACCTGATGTATTATCGTTGCTTCTCTTTACCAAGAAGGCGCATTAATCATGAAAAAAATGCGTGAAATAGGGTATGAATCAACCTGTAGTTGGTTCCAATGGCTTTCAACAGCCCTAATTCATTAAAATTGCTGGCGATGCGACTGATGGCGTTATCGTAGGGTACACCTTGGTTCCCTAACAAAGACGATCAAAAGGTAAAAAGATTTCCGTAAAAGCTTATGAAAGATAAATACGGTAAAGAACCAGACCAATTCGCAGCTCAAGCTTATGATGCTGTATACCTCTATGAAGCAGCTTTGAAAAAAGCAGGTTCCACTACAGATCGTGAAAAATTCCGAGAAGCTTTGAAAAATATTGCTGACTTTGTTGGTGTAACTGGTCAATTCAAGTTCAACGAAAACGCGACCCTTCCATGGAAGTTCAAGTTTTACAAATTAAAAACGGTCAATTTGACGCATTAACAAAAATAAGTTGAGGTAGTATAGTGTTTTTACAACAATTAGTTAACGGGTTAACCCTCGGTAGCTTATATGCTGTACTCGCTATTGGCTTAACACTTGTGTTTGGCGTTTTAAATATCATCAACATGGCACACGGAGGCATCTTTATGATAGGTGCCTTCGTTGGTCTTTTTATGGTAACTGTTTTTGACGTTAACATTTTTTGTAGCCCTTATCGTAGCTATGGCTGTCAGGTGCTATCCTTGGTTATCTTTTTAGAATTTGTGGCGCTTCGTCCACTACGCAAGAAAAAAAGGTGTCTCACTTGGCACCACTTATTAGTACCATTGGTGTTTCTATTTTCCTTGAAAGTTTGGCATTATTGCTTTGGGGCCCTCAAACTAGATCGTTCCCACCAGACTATATTGGTGGCCTAATCGACTTTGGAGCTTTCAAAATTTCCATGGTACAAATTATTGGCTTAGGCGTTTCTATTGTTTTAATGCTGATTCTTAATATAGTTATTAAGAAAACTAAGATTGGTAAGGCTATTCGCGCTGTATCTATGAGTACGGAAACAGCAGCTCTCTTGGGTATTAATCCAACAATGATTATATCTGTTACAGTTATGATTGCATCTGCTTTAGGTGCTGCTGCAGGCGTGTTGGTGAGGCTTGTCCTTCAATGCTATTGAGCCTACGATGGGGGTTATTATAGGCTTTAAAGGCCTTGCAGTACTTATCTTAGGTGGCCTTGGTAATATTACAGGTGCCATGGTTGGCGGCTTCATTTTAGGCGTAGCAGAAATCTTCTCTGTTGCATATGGCGCATCTACATTCCGTGATGCTGTGGCCTTTGGTCTCATCATCCTATTATTATTCTGGCGCCCACAAGGCTTGTTTGGATCTAAAGATAAAGGGGGGGAGACCATAATGGATTTATTGAACCCGTATTATCTACAGATCGTGATGTTTTTTCATCATCAATGCCATCATGGGTATTTCAATTTATTTCACACTTGCAAGTGGTCAGCTTTCTTTAGGGGCTGCTGGCTTTATGAGCGTTGGTGCATATGTAGGCGCTATCCTTTCTTTGAAAGCTGATTTGCCTATCGTTTTAGGCATTATCATTGGTGGTTTAGTTGCTAGCCTTGTAGCCGTTATTATCGGTTTACCAACAACACGTCTTCGCGGATTATATCTTGCCATTGCTACTCTTGGTTTTGGCGAAGTTGTGCGTGTTATTTTCTTGAATTTGGATATTACTAATGGTGCATTAGGCCTTTCTGGTATTCCATCCATTCCTCAAGAATTAACAAACTTAGCCTATGAACTTGATATCGATGGTTTAATGGGCATTGATGCTGTTGCATGGGGCAATCTAATGGCTATCATTATTTTGTTAGCTATTTTAGTATTGATTATTGCCTTTTGTGTACGAATCAATAATAGTCGTGTGGGCCGTGCCTTTGCAGCGATTAAGGCTGATGATCATGCAGCAGAATTGATGGGGATTAACGTTGTATACTATAAGATGATGGCCTTTATCATTGGTGCTTTCATCGCTGGTATTGGCGGTGGTTTGTATGCGCATATTACAAACTTTATAAATCCTACAGACTTTAGCTACCATAAGGTAGTTCAAATCTTATTATTCCCTGTATTTGGTGGTTCTAATGTAGTATGGGGCTCAGTATTAGGTTCCTTTATTCTTACATTATTGCCAGAAGTATTGCGCTTCTTATCCGATTATCGGGACATCATCTACGGTGCATTACTCGTTATTTTGATGGCAGTTCGCCCAGATGGTATTCTGACAGAATCGATGGTAGACAAAATTAGTCGCAAATTAGGCTTTAAAAAGGCTCCATATATTCCTGAATCACAAGTGTTGACAGAACGTTTTGAAGCATATAAACGCAAACAACAAGAAGAAAAACAAGGATAGGAGGGAACTGAATGCTATTAGAATTAAATGACGTAAGTAAAAGCTTTGGTGGCGTTGCAGCCCTCACAGGAGTATCTTTTGGCGTTAAACAAGGTGAAGTATTTGGTGTTATTGGTCCAAATGGTGCTGGTAAGACGACACTGTTCAACTTGATTACAGGTGTATTCCCAGTAAGTTCGGGCGAAATTGTTTTTGATGGTATGTCTGCTGTAGGCATTAAGCCTCATAGAACTGTTGAAATGGGGATTGCTCGTACATTCCAAAATATTCGTCTCTTTGGCAATATGACAGCTCTTGAAACTGTTTTAACCGGTATGCATTGTCGTACTGGCTCTGGCTTCTTATCTAGTTTTTTGAAAACAAAACGTCAACGCATTGAAGAAGAGCGTTGTCGTGGTATTGCTTATGAGTTCTTAAAGCTTGTAGGTCTTGAAGCAGATGCAGAAGAGGTTGCCACATCATTACCGTATGGTAAGCAACGTCGTCTTGAAATCGCTCGTGCCTTAGCGACACACCCTCAGTTAATCTTGCTTGATGAACCGGCAGCAGGTATGAATGATAGTGAAACTGAAGTTCTGCGTCAATTGATTGGCAAGATTCGTGACCTAGGTATTACCGTTGTGGTTATCGAACATGCCATGGAATTGATGATGAATATCTGTGATCGTTTGGTAGTACTTAACTTTGGCAAGAAAATTGCCGAAGGTACACCTCAAGAAATTCAAAATAATGAAGCTGTAATTGAAGCATACTTAGGTAAAGAAGAGGTGTAATATGTTAAAACTAGAAAATATTGTGGCTGGTTATGGACATATTACAGCCCTAAAAGATATAAGCCTAGAGGTTCCACAAGGTTCGATTGTATCTCTTATTGGTGCTAATGGTGCTGGTAAGACTACTACGATGAAGACTATTATGGGACTTGTAAAACCCACATCTGGTCGAGTGATTTTTGAAGGTCAAGATATTACGAGTCGTCAAACCCATCAAGTTGTACAGAATGGTATCTCTTTAGTTCCTGAAGGGACGTCAAATACTACAAAGATATGAGTGTTTATGAGAACCTTGAAATGGGTGCTTATACACGTAAAGATCAAGAAATCGAAGCAGATATCAAAAAGGTATTTAAACGATTCCCTATTCTTGATGAACGAAGCTATCAATTGGGTGGTACTTTATCTGGTGGTCAACAGCAAATGCTAGCTATTGGCCGTGCACTTATGGCTCGTCCAAAGTTGTTATTACTAGACGAACCATCTATGGGGCTTGCGCCTTTAGTAGTAAATGAGATCTTTGAAACCATTAAAGAAATCAGTGCTGATGGAACAACAGTTCTTTTAGTAGAACAAAAATGTACGTCAAGCATTAAAGATTGCTGATTATGCGTATGTTTTGGAGACTGGTAAAATGGTATTATCTGGATCTGCTGATGAAGTTCGCCATAATCCTCGTGTTATGGAAGCTTATTTAGGTGGTCGTGTTGAATAAGTAATTATATAAAGCGATCATTAGTGTCAAAAACTTTGAATAAGGTGTATATACTAGATTTTCTAGTATATACACCTTATTTTTATCACTAATTCTGATAGAAATAGGAGCACTATGTGAGCTGATAATGAAGTGAGTTTATATATTTTTTATTATTTTTAAGAAAAATCAATAATAAATCTAGTGAATTAGGAATGAAAAAAGCAAATAATTATTAATGAACATATATTGAAAAATACTATATTTTTTAGGGAATTGTTGTTGAAGATTTTATGAAGTTCGCCTGGAAGATACTAGATTTGTAGAAGTATATTTAAAAAAATGATAAAATAGCATGACTGATTTTTTAGATATAAGATACATCAATAATTAAGTGATGAATTAAATAAGTTGAATAAAAAAAGAGGTAAGTATGAAGAAGAAACAGTATATGATGATGGCTACATTCTTATATACTACAACAATGGCTATGGCTGCACCAGTTAATATAAATACTAATCAGCCTTATAATGCTAAGAATGTACAAATGGAAGGCCATGCACCATTGGAAAATAGTGCATCTGTAATTAGCTCTGATAAAGAATATCGTCTGCGTCAAGGCGATGAACTGAATATTCAAGTGGTTCAGCAGGCAGAGCTTGGTACGCGTAATGGTAATGACATTGTGTATACCGTCAGACCAGATGGATATGTATCGTTTCCTATGGTTGGTGCCGTAAAAGCAGATGGCTTAACTGTAGATGAATTTACAGCTGAATTACAGCAAGGTTTGTCTCGTTATATCATTAATCCTGATATCACAGTAAATGTATCGAAATTGGGCGGTGTTCGCGTATATGTATTTGGTGAAATTAATAAGCCTGGCGCCTATACGTTGACTAAATCTAGTACAGTTATTGATGCGATTGGGGCTGCAGGTAGTTTTAACTGGGATACAGCAAAGAAGAAAATTTACTTGATTCATCAAGATAATCCAGAGAAACCGATTCCTATCAATTTGAATCGTATTTTACAAACTGGAGATATGTCTGAAAACTACATCATGCGTGAAGGTGATATTCTTTACTTAACTAAGAATAGTCGTATCAACTTTGCTCGTGATATTGCTCCAATCTTAACAGGGGCTTATATGGTATCACGAATAGGTAAGGATTAAAGATAAGGCGATATCTATCATATAAGGGGGCGTTTTTTTGCGTTCATATTTATTACCATCCATATTGTTTATTACCGATATTGTGACGATTGTAATCGTTGCTTTTATCAGTCTTTTTATTCGATTTGATGGACACATAGAACCTCAATATATTAATCAAATGGTGGATGCACTTCCGTTATTACTTATTTCGTATATGTTGATGTTCTTGATAATGCATTTATATACACGTATTTGGCGCTATGCAGGGATGCGAGAGGTATTAGCAGTATTTGTAGCGACTACAATTGGTACGGCTTTATTCTATTCCTCTATGTTTGTATTTGGTAAGTCATTACCACGTTCTGTCTATTTTATTACATGGTTCCTCACTACAGGTGCTGTAGGTATGGGACGTATGTTGCTTCATTATGTGGCACTTCACTATAGCAGTGGGGATGATGGTGAAAGTGGCCAAGTGAATACATTGATCATAGGCGCCGGTGATGCAGGTGCAACTATAGCTCGTGAAATTGAACGATATCATAAGCGTTCTCGTCGAGTGATTGGTTATGTTGATGATGACATGTTTAAACATAATCGTCTTATGAATGGTTTTAGAATTCTCGGTAATCGTGAAGATATTCCAGCATTAGTTGCTAAATATAAGGTAGAAGAAATTATTATTGCTATGCCTTCCGTGAAGCGAGATATTATTCAAGAAATCATGGAAATCTGTTCTCCCTTAAAATGTAAAATCAATATTTTACCGGGGATGTATCAATTACTTGATGATGAAGTTCTTGTATCTCATTTACATCCTGTTTCAATCGAGGACTTGTTGGAGCGTGATGAGATTCAGCTCGACACGTCCAAGGTTGAAACATATCTTAAGGATAAAGTGGTTTTAGTTACTGGTGCAGGGGGCTCTATTGGTTCTGAAATTTGTCGTCAAGTTTTACGTGTAAAGCCTAAAAAGCTATTGCTTCTAGGTCATGGTGAAAATAGTATTTATCTTATTCATCAAGAATTGCGCAATATTGCGTCCCAAGATACCTTGGTTCCAATCATTGCAGATATTCGCGATAAGAATCAATTAGAACAAATTTTCAAAAACTATAATCCTGATGTAGTATTTCATGCGGCAGCTCACAAACATGTGCCTCTTATGGAAATCCAGCCAATTGCTGCGGTATTAAATAATATTTATGGTACTCGTAATGTTGCGGATGTAGCCGGAGCTCATGGGGTGAATCGATTTGTTATGATTTCCACGGATAAAGCGGTGAATCCAACTAGCGTTATGGGCGCTACAAAACGGGTTGCTGAAAAAGTTGTACTTGGTATGAATCACACATATGATACTAAGTTTATAACAGTTCGTTTTGGTAATGTACTTGGTAGCCGTGGTTCGGTTATTCCTTTATTCCGTAAACAAATTGAAGCAGGTGGTCCTGTAACCGTTACAGATCCAGAAATGACACGTTATTTCATGACTATTCCTAGAAGCCAGTCAATTAGTACTTCAAGCTGGTGCCATGGGGAATGGAGGAGAAGTGTTCCTTTTGGATATGGGTGAACCGGTTAAAATTGTCGATTTGGCTAAGAATATGATTCGCCTTTCTGGCTTTGAGCCTAATAAGGATATTCGTATTGAATTTACTGGCTTACGTCCAGGTGAAAAGTTATATGAAGAACTATTAACTGCCGGAGAAGGTACGAATACTACTACGCATAAGAAAATCTTTTGAAGCAGCTCTAGAAGATGTTGATCAAGAATGGCTGAGTCGTGAAATAGAGCGCTTTGATACATGTAAAACCGATATAGATGTGATTAATGTATTGCAGGATATCATTCCTACATACGATCCAAATCATAATGTATAGGTCGTGGATGATACATTTATTACCCGATATATGTATAAGACTATTTTAATTTTTTGATACATTGTGCTTTATTGAGAGGGTTAGGTACAGTTAATATTCTAAGTGGGAGAGACCCTGTTGTTTGTATACTTTTTACAGAAAAGGGGTATATGGGTGGAACAAATTATTGATTTAAAAGAGGTAGGCAAGTCCTCATTAAAAAGCGCAGTAAAATTATTAATATTACGGTAGCATGTATGGTTTTAGGTGGTGCGTATGCCTTTTCTTTGCCATCTACATATCAATCTACATCGATGTTGCGCATTAAACAAAGCTCAAGGTTTGAGCAATTCTGTATTATCTAGTGCTAATGCCTATTCTGATTCTATGTCTCGTCAATTGATGAACACAGATGCAGAAATTTTAAAAAGTCGTAATGTAGTAGAGCCAGTAATTACTGCTATAGAAGATCCTGAAGGTACTGGTAATGCGCCAACATATGAAGATTTTGTTAAAACTCGCATTGAAACTAAACCGTATAAAGAAACCGAGTTATTACAAGTAAGCGTAACTGGTAAGAGCCCTGAGCAAGCACAAGAAGCTAATCAAATTGCTCATTGATACCTTCTTGAAACGTCTTGCCGAAATTTCTCATGTTGAACAACGAACTACTCGTGAATTCTTACAAAAACGCGTTGTTACTGCAAAATCTGAATTAGAGCAAGCAGAAAATAAATTGCAACAATTCCAAGTAGATAATAAGGTGTACTCTACAGCTGATCAGATGAAAGGCTTAACTGATAAAGATTACTCTAATTGATCGTGAGAAGGCTCAAAATCAACTCGATTTAGAAACGGCACAAGCTGCACTTGGCAGTATCAATGAGCAATTAGGTTCTGCAGGTAAAAGCATCGCTGATAGTGCTACGGTTCAAGCCTACAAGGGTCAGTTAGCAGATCTAGAATCTCGTAAAGCTTCTTATATTGGTAAATATACTGATGAACATCCTGCGATGAAAGAAATTAATCAACAAATTGAAGAAGCTAAAAGTGGTCTAAATGCTGAAATCAACGCCATTGCATCTCAACAAGCACCTTCAAGCAACTCTGCACAACAAGGCTTTGCTAGCGGATAAGTTTAGAAAATGAAGCTGCTTAGCTGTAGCTCAAGGTAAACAATCTACATTAGCTGAGCTAGATAAAGCAAACGAAGAAGCTATAAAGGGATTACCTGAAAAAGAACGCGGTTATATCCAAGCAAAACGTGATGTAGATGTGGCACAAGATATCTATCAAATGTTATCTACTCGCTTAGAAGAAGCGAAGGTAGCAGAGGTTATGGTACCAAATGAAGTTCAAATCGTTGATCCTCCTACATTGCCAGAAAAGGCGATTGCACCACGTAAGATTCTTATTTCTATTAGGCTCTGCCATTTTAGGGCCTCATCTTTGGTTGCCTCTATACATTGGGTCCAATTCTTCGGTAATCGCAAAGTCCAATCTGTACAAGAGATTAATGACATCCTTGGCATTCAAAACTTGGGCGTGATTCCAAATCATAAAGAAGTAGAATACGAAGAGCCTAGTAATCGTTTCGTAGCATTGTTGCGCAAAGTGAGAGGTTAATATGATTAGACTAATTTCTAATGAACGTGGTGATACACCACTTGTGGAAGCATACCGTACATTGCGTAGCAATCTTCAATATGTATGTAACCAACATAAAGTGTAAGCTTATTTGTATTACTGCAGCCACTAGTGGTGAAGGCACTTCTGAGGTGGCTGCTAATACTGCATTAGCTTTATCTAAAAATAATAATAAAGTTCTTCTAGTAGATGGTAATCTACGTAATCCAACACAACATATAGCCTTTAATGTACAAAATAAGGGCCTTACAAATGCGGTGATGATGGATGAAGATTTGACGATTCATCGTAATGTAGTGCCTCATTTGGATGTTCTTACGGCGGGTGAAGTTGTTGAATATCCATCTGATATTGTAGATTCTAGCAAATTACCTGCGATTTTTGAGTATGTACGTGATGAATATGATGTGGTTATCATCGATACACCACCAGTATTGTCTGTTACAGATGCAGTTGTATTGGCAGAAAAATCAGATGGTGTTGTGCTAGTTGTTAAAAATGAAGTAGCTAGTCCAAAAGATTTGATTGAAGCTAAGAAACCGCCTTTCACAAGTAGGTATTTCTCTTTTAGGATCTATCGTAATTGATGCTTAATATAACTGTTTTAATCAGTATTCTATGTGATAAATCAAGCGTATCAATATGGTACAGAAAGTATTGAGGTGATGTATATGAAAATTAATTTTTCTCCTCCAGATATTACAGAGTTAGAAATCAATGAAGTCGTTGAAGCCTTAAAAAGTGGGTGGATTACGACGGGTCCTCGTACTAAAGAATTAGAAAAAGATAGCTCATCAGTTAGGTACACCTAAATCCGTTTGTTTAAACTCTGCTACGGCAGCGCTTGAAATGTCTCTTCGTGTATTGGGTATTGGACCTGGAGACGAAGTCATAACTAGTGCTTATTCATATACAGCTAGTGCGAGTCCTGTAGTTCATGTAGGTGCTACCTTAGTGCTCGTTGATACACAAAAAGATGCTTATGAAATGGATTACGATGCAGTCGCTCGTGCTATTACACCAAAAACAAAAGCAATCATCCCTGTAGATATTGCGGGGGTGCCTTGTGATTATGATCGCTTGCGCTCCATTGTAGAGGAAAAGAAATCTCTCTTTACACCATCTAATGATATTCAATCAGCATTAGGTCATATTCTATCGTGGCTGACTGTAGCTCTATTCCTTTGGGTGCTTCATATAAAGGTGTGCAACAGGTAATGTAGCTGACTTTAGTAGTTTTTCCTTCCATGCAGTAAAAAATTTTACTACTGCTGAAGGTGGCTGTGCTACATGGCGTCATATAGATGGTATTGATGATGAAACTATTTACAAGCAATTCCAATTGCTATCTTTGCATGGTCAAGATAAGGATGCTCTTGCTAAAAACAAAAGCAGGTGCTTGGGAATATGATATTAAAGGTACCTATTATAAATGTAATATGACGGATATCATGGCGGCTATTGGGCTAGCTCAATTTGAAAGATACCCAAAACTTTTGGCACGTCGTAAAGAAATTATCGAAGCTTATGATACAGCATTTAAGGATTTACCTGTTACATTGTTGAACCATTATACAGATGAGCATGAGAGTAGTGGTCACTTGTATTTAGTTCGTTTAGATGGCCGTGATGCGGAATATCGGAATAAGGTTATAGAAGCTATGGCTGAGGCTGGCATTGCAACGAATGTTCACTATAAGCCAATTCCAATGCATACGGCTTACAAAAACTTAGGCTTTACAATCGATGACTATCCAAATGCTTATGACCAATTTAAGAATGAAATTACATTGCCACTTCACTACGCTCCTTACAGATGAAGAAGTGCAATATATCATTGAACAGTTTAAAAGGATTATTACCGAATGCTAGTAAAGAACTTTCATGATCTACCACAAGAGCTACAGTGTGAAGCGGTTCGTCCCTATTTTGAAATATTAAATCAAAGACGTACAAGCCTTCTTTGTAAAAGCATTTTTGACCGCGTAATGGCAGCGGGACTGCTTATTACATTAAGTCCTGTATTTTTGATACTAGCCATCATGATTAAACGAGATAGTGCAGGGAGAGGTTTTTTTCCGTCAAACTCGAGTGACACAGTACGGTCGTACCTTTGGCATCTACAAGTTCCGTACTATGGTAAAAAATGCAGAATCTTTAGGAGCACAAGTGACGTCGCAAAATGATATGAGGGTTACTAAGGTCGGAAATATGCTTCGCAGCTGTCGCCTCGATGAATTGCCTCAGCTTATCAATATCCTTTTAGGCGATATGAGTTTTGTTGGTACAAGACCTGAGGTTCCACGTTACGTGTCTGCTTATACAGATGAAATGAAAGCTACCTTATTAGTACCAGCTGGGGTTACCAGTAATGCCAGTATTACTTATAAGGATGAAGATCAACTTTTACAAAATGCTCAAAATATTGATGAAGTCTATATAAATGAGGTTTTACCGGGCAAGATGGCTTGGAATTTAAAGAGTATTAAGGAGTTTTCTTTTTTACAAGATATAAAAACGATGATTGATACAGTATTAGCTGTATTACGTTGAAAGAGGTCCCTATGAGTACATCTATGACAAAGGAAATACAAGAAAAAGAGCTGAATATGTTGCTGTACTTTAAAGAGTTCTGTGATAAACATAATTTGCGCTTTTATCTTTGCGGCGGTGGTCTCATTGGGGCTATACGGCATAATGGATTTATCCCTTGGGATGATGATTTAGATCTATTTATGCCTCGTCCAGATTATGAAAAGTTAGCTGAATTATGGCCGAAATATGCTGACACTGAACGATTTACGTATTGTCGTACTGATCGAGATCACATCTATCATGATGCAGGTGCATCTATAAGAGATAATAATACGACCTTTATTAATCGTCATAGTATGCATGAAGATGTTTGTCATGGTTTAGCACTTGAAATTATGCCTATTGATGGCTGTGCACCCGGCAAAATTAGTCGTGTATTGCAATTGATGTGGGCCATGACGTTTGCACTCTTTAATGCGCAGCGTTTACCAGATAATAAAGGGCCTACATATCGCGCTTTAGCTGGTTATATTTATAAAATCTTTTCCAGTCAGTCTATACGCTATCATATTTGGCGATTTGCAGAAAAGAGAATGACTCAATACGACTTTGATACCAGTGATGAATGTACGGAGTTAATTGGCAGTTTAAAAGGTATGAAGCTACGTCATCCTAGAGAGGACTTTGCTTCTGTTGTATATAAAGACTTTGAAGGTCATCAAATACCTGTTATGAAAGGGTATGAGAGATATTTGCGTCTTATTTGGGGCGACTATATGCAATTACCACCTATAGAACAACGTGTGGCAAAACATGATGCAGTATTTGCTGATCTACATACACCTTACAAGGAGTATAAAGGCATATATTATGCCAAAAAAGAAGCTCAACCATAAGGAGGGCCTATGAAACGAATAGCAGTAATCTTTGCGGGTGGCGTAGGTGCTCGTATGAAAAATAGCAAGACGCCAAAACAATTTTTAGAATGGAACGGTAGACCAATTTTGATTCAAACCTTAGATGTGTTTGAACAAACGGAGACAATTGATGGGATTGTTCTTGCCTGCAAAGCAGAATGGATTGATCATACAAAACAGCTCATCAAAAAGGCGGGGCTACAAAAGGTATTATCCATTGTGCCTGGTGGTGAAAGTGCTCTAGAATCCCAATATAATGGACTCGTAGAGGCTAAGCGTTTATTTCCTGATGATGCGGTGACTGTATTGATTCATGATGGGGTTCGTCCACTTGTAGATAATTCTACTATAGAGAGAAACATAGAATCTGTTGAATCAAAGGGGTCTGCCATTACTGTTACTCCAGCTATCGAAACAGTTATGGTTACCCAAAATGGTTCTATTAACCGCATTTTAAATCGTAATGAATGTCTTATGGCTAAAGCTCCGCAGAGTTTTAGATTGGATGATATTATATCAGTTCATAATCGTGCAAAAGATGAGGGCATTCATGACTTTATTGATTCCGCATCGATGATGATGCACTATGGTTATACTCTATATCCCTGTATTAGGGGAAACTGAAAATATAAAGATTACAACTCCATCTGATTATTATATGTTCACAGGGATTATTAAAAATCGTGAGCTAGGAGGATTAAAAGATGAGTAATTCCGTTATTCAACGTGAGTTAACGGCTTTAGTACATGAAAAAAATTACTTTCATTTCCTCCGTCATCAACGCATTCTTATAACAGGTGCAACGGGGCTTATTGGATCGATGTTTATAAAATTACTTATACTTGCTAATGAGACTCATGACCTGGATTTAAAAGTGATTGGTCATGTGCGAAGCCATGAAAAGGCAAAAACCATTCTCGGTGAGTATTTAGACAATAAGTCGTTAACCCTAGTAGATGGCTCATTAGAATCTATTGATGTGCCATGTGATTATATTTTGCATGGAGCCGCACCAACACAATCTAAGTTTTTTGTAGAACATCCAGTAGAAACTATCCGTACCTCTATTTCATGGTGCGGAGGCCATGCTCGAGTTAGGGCCGTCGAAAAAGGTACTAGTTTATTTATCCAGTATGGAACAATATGGTGTACCTTATGAGTCTGGTCAAGTTATGACTGAAGACCGATTAGGGTTATCTTGATCATCTAAATGTTCGTAGTTCTTATTCTGAAAGTAAGAGACTATGTGAATGTTATTGCAAGTCCTATGCTGTGGAATATGGCGTGCCTGCTGTAATAGCTAGACTAGCTCAAACCTTTGGACCTGGTGTTCCGGTATCAGATAATCGTGTATTCATGCAGTTTACCAAGAGTGCTCTCTAAACATGAAAGATATTGTTCTTCATACAAAAGGGCGATTCTATGTCGAACTATTGCTACATTACCGATGTATTAACTGGGTATTTTAACTCTTATGAAAGCAGGCGAAGCTGGTGAAGCCTATAATATATGTCATGATGAAGAGACTCGTTCTATTGCAAGCATTGCTCAATTAGTGGCAACTCATGTGAGCAATGATAAGAGTAAAGTTGTTTTTGATATTCCAGAAGATGTACAAGGGCTCGGCTATGCACCGACAGTACACATGTTCTTAAGTTCTAAGAGTTAAAAGTCTTTAGGTTGGAAACCTAAGGTATCAATGGCACAAGCCTATGTAAGACTGGCAGAATATATCCAAGAGGAAGGCTTATGAAAAAGGAAATAATAATTGTCACCATCTCCCTTGGTAACGATGGGGCTGAACGAATCTTAACAGAGTTGGCTCGTCAGTGGGTACATGATGGTCATCATATTACAGTTATCCAAACAAGCCCTAATCGATATGGTAATGAATATGCGTTAGAGAAAGGTATTGAACAAATCGAAATTCATACTACAAGCTCTAATAAAGTCATTCGCTTTATGCAAGAAATAAAAGAACTAATCAAAATCTTAAAGACTAGGCCAAATGCGACATGCTTATCTTTTTTGTCTGCATCGAGTTTTATCTTAGCGATTAGCTCTTGGTTTATAAAAAATCGCATTGTGTTTTTCTGAACGCAATAATCCACGCAAAGTTCCTATTGGTTGGCATCAACAAGCATTGCGCAACTTTGCCTTTAGATTTGCAGATACACTAGTATTCCAAACGGAAGATGCTCGTTCTTATTTCCCGAAATCTGTTCAAAATCGCGGTGTTATTATCCCCAATCCTATTAATGGCAAATTGCCACCACCAATAGAGGGGGAACGAGAAAAGACAATTGTTACAGCTTGTCGTTTGCATCCGCAAAAGAATTTGCCTATGATGATTAATGCCTTCAGTATGTTGGCAGACGAGTTTCCAGAGTATAAACTCGTTATTTATGGACAAGGTGTATTTAGAGGATGAACTACGAGCTCAAATTAAGTCTCTTAATTTAGAGAATCGCATTTTATTGCCTGGCTTTGCTAGTAATATTTTAGAAAAGGTAGCCCCTTGTTCTATGTTTGTATCATCCTCTGATTTTGAAGGTATTTCAAATTCCATGCTAGAAGCATTGGGTATGGGCTTACCTGTAGTAGTTACAGATTGTCCTGTAGGCGGTGCTCGCATGGTAATTAAAAGTGGAGAGAATGGCATTCTCGTACCTGTAGGTGATACGCAGGCTATGTATGAAGCTATGCGCAGTGTATTAAAGGATCCTGCACTAGCGGCTAAACTTTCACAGAATGCCATCAAAGTACGCGATGAATTTCCATTATGGAAAATCGCAAAACGTTGGTTAGAAGTTTTATGAGTTGTAAGGAGGAGAACCATTGAAGTTAAATATTACGGCTCTTGCTGATCGCATGATATGGTTCATAACTCTAATCTTTTTAGTGTTGTCGTTGACCATTTCCTTTGCCCTTGGCGAAGCGAACTATGGTGCGTATGTATTATTTGTATGCTTATTTGGCCTCATCATTTTTTATCTTATACGAGAACAGGGTGTTATAAAACTGCGGTTTAATTGGATGCATGCTTATATGTTAATTTTTATTGGTGCTTGTTATCTAAGTGCGATTAATGCCACAGATGTTTCCGTAGCTATGAGCCGAAGTTTTGATATGGTCAAGATATTCTTTATGCTCATCATTTTATACATGTGTTATCAAGATAAAGAAATCGGTGGATACATTATTAAAGATTGGCATGTGGACAGGCTATATAGTTTGTTTCTATACTGTTTATTTCTACGGTTTAGATTATTTTATTACTGTTTTATCATCCTCAGCACGTATTGCTAATGATGCATTGAATGCGAATACGGTAGGGCTATTGGGTGCCAATGCTATTGTTATGACCTTGTATTATATGCTATACGACCGTCCTCGTTGGTGGCATATTATTGCATTACCAACACTTGGTATTTTAGCGGCTACAGGTAGTCGTAAGGCCTTAGTTTTTGTCGGTGTTGGTACAGTATTACTCTTTATTTTTAAAAGTTTTCGTAGTGCTAATGCGGTCAATTCTATTGTAAAAGTTATTGGTTCCTTATTAGGTCTTACCATTATAGGTATTGCGGTCTTGCAATTGCCGATGTTCTCTGAAGTATTAGACCGAATGTCTAACATGGTAGAAGCCTTTACAGGCACAGGGGGGGACTCATCCACTATTATTCGATTAGCTTTGGTAGATATTGGATGGGACTTATTTTATCAATCTCCCATAACTGGGTGTAGGTATCAATAATCCATCTGTATATACTTTTTTCGTATATGGTAAAGATAATTACTACTTCATAACAATTATATTGAGTTATTAGCTGGCACGGGTGTCATTGGTTTACTAGCCTATTATTCAATGTATCTCTATGTGGCTTATAATTTAATTCGCTATCGTGATATACATAGTAATGAATATATAATGGTACTCATTCTATTCCTTTCACAGATTGTTATGGATATGGGTATGGTTTCTTATGAAAGTAAGAGCACTTATTTTTATATGATGTTGTTTTATTTAGAGGTGCAACTGCTTCGGAAAGGACGAAAACATGAAGTTCAGAAAATTGTGTAATGTTGGCATGTCCTTTCTAACAAAACCTTACTATCGTACGAGGGTATTAATTAAATCGGGTTATTATGACTCTTTGTCTGATGAAGACTTTTTGAAGAAGGTATTTCCTAAGTATATGGGATACCCTTTAGATCTAGAAAATCCAAAAACTTTCAGCGAAAAGTTACAATGGCTTAAGGTTAATTTTAGAGACCCAATACAAACGGTGATGGTTGATAAAGCATGAAGCTAAACATTTTATTGCTCAACGTGTAGGTAATCAGTATATAATACCTACGATTTCCGTATGGAACTCTGTAGATGATATTGATCTTGATAGATTGCCTAATCAATTCGTTTTGAAATGTACACATGATAGTGGAGGCATCGTTATTTGTAAAGATAAATCAACACTTGATTGGGAAGCAGCAAAAGCTAAATTAAGAACATTCTTAAAACGGGATTATTCACGTATTGCTAGAGAGTGGCCTTATAAGAATGTTCCTCGACGTATTATCGGAGAGGAATATTTGTCGGAGTTAGGTAGCAATGACATATTAGATTATAAGATGTATTGCTTTCATGGTGAACCAAAGTTAACAGTAGTATGTTCTAATCGTTTTTCTAAAACAGGAACGCGTATGAACTTCTATGATATCGATTGGAATCCTATGGGAATTCATTTTGGACATTATCCACCGTTACCTACTGAGTTTCCAAAGCCAGATACATATGGTGAAATGCAACAGGTTGCGATGGAGCTTAGCAAAGGGTGTCCATTTTTGCGTGTTGATTTTTATGAAATTAAAGGGCATCTATTTATTGGAGAATTAACATTTTTCCCTGGTGCTGGATTTGAAAGATTTCGTCCTATGTCAAAGATTATGAATTAGGAGAGTGGTTACATCTTGAGAATGTACATCGGGGCTGATTTAGTTCCTACGGATATTAATAAAACATTATTTGAAAACGGTAATGGAGAAAGCTTTTGTAGGAAAAGAGCTTTATGAAATTTTGAAGCAATCTGATTTAAAATGTTTTCAATTTAGAGGTTCCTCTTACTGATATAGAGACACCCATCGTAAAAATTTGGTAATAATTTAAGTCGCCTACAAAAACAATTAATGGATATAAGGCATTAGAGCCGTTATTTTTAACACTGGCTAATAACCACTCCTTAGATCAAGGGGTGGAAGGGATTTGACGACAACATTAAATTTGTTGAAGAAAGCATAAGATTGCTCATGCTGGAGCTGGAGCTAATTTGAAAGAGGCTAAGAAGCCATTTATCTTTGAAAAAGATAATGTACGTATTGGATTTCTATCTTTGTACAGAGAACGAGTTTACTATGGCTACTTGTCATACAATGGGGGCTAATCCATTTGATGTGCTAGAAAGCTTTGACGAAGTGAAAGTTTTAAAGCACAAACTGTGACTACGTCATCGTTCTATATCACGTGGGGAAGGAGTTTCTATCGCTATCCATCTCCTATGTTACAGAGATATTGCCAGAAAATTTGTCGATAAAGGGGCAGAATCTCGTTATCTGTCAACATAATCATTGTGTAGGGTCTCGCGAAGATTACCAGGGGGGCACTATCATTTATGGACAAGGCAACTTTATCTTTAATTCCGATTTTTTTGTAAACCATCAAGAATTTGTAAAAGATGCGATGTTAGTTACGGTAGAGGTTACTAAGGATGATTTTGTGGTGTCTGAATTGCCTATTCGTAGAACCGATAATGGTACACGACTAGCCACAGAAGTTGAAGCTGCAGAAACATTAAAGGCTTATAGAAAACGTAGTGAAGAAATTAAAGATCCTCACTTTGTGATTCAAGCTTATAAGAATTTTGCTGATACTCATGTAAAACGTTATTTGCGTGAATTTTTAGGTAGATCATTTTATTGTACGCGCTATTAATGCTTTAGTTGGACGAAAATTAGTAGAACTTATTTTGGGCAAAACGAGTTATTTAGCAATACAAAACTATTTGGAATGTGAAGCTCATCATGAACTATTCTTGAGAGGCGTTAAGAATATCAATAAGAAATAATGGATACTAAAATCGTAGCTGCTGCTAAATGGTCTGTTATTACAGAGGTTTTGGCAAAGCTTATCACACCACTGACAAATATAATATTGGCCCATATGTTAGCACCGACCGCATTCGGCATATTGGCGACGATTATGATGGTTATATCTTTTGCAGAAATGCTTGCTGATGCGGGTTTTCAAAAATTTCTTGTTCAGCATGAGTTTGAAAGTACCCAAGATAAGCAAGAGGCCACAGATGTGGCCTTTATTGCCAACCTAGTGTTTTCTCTAGTTTTATGGGGCGCTATCATAATCGGTCGTGATGAATTGGCCGTATTAGTAGGTAATGATGGCTTAGGTATACCTTTAGCCGTGATGGGCGCTATGATTCCTTTATCTGCTTTTAGTAGTGTCCAAATGGCATTGTATCGAAGAGATTTTAATTTCAAGTTTCTTTTAAATATTAGGCTCATAACAATTCTTACACCTATATTGATATCTATACCAATGGCGCTTATGGGGTACGATTATTGGTCTTTAATTGCTGGTATGCTAGGGTCTCAGCTATTTACGGCGTTGGCATTATTAAAGAGTCGGAAGAATCAAATTCATCTGTTTTTTAGTAGTCGCGTCTTTATGAACATGTTTAACTATAGTGCATGGTCTTTAGCTGAAGCATTTTCTATATGGCTCACTGCTTGGGTGGATACATTCATTATTAGCCGTTTTTTAGATGCCTATTATTTGGGTATATATAAGATGCCAATGGCTATTGTTACGACTGTAATGGCTATGGCTACAGCATCTTTGGCTCCTGTATTATTCGAGGCTTTAAGTCGTGTGCAAAATAATCAACAGGCCTTTTCGAATACATTCTTTACATTCCAACGCTATATGGCTCTATTTTTGGTACCTCTAGGTGTAGGCTTATTTGTATTTCAAGACTTTGTTGTTCAGCTTTTACTAGGGTCACAATGGACGTTAGCGGGCATTGTATTAGGTTCCTGGGCATTGAGTTCGGCTATTATGACTGTAACAGCTAATTTGATTTCCGAAATATTTCGTGCAAAAGGGATGCCTAAATCTATCATTTTGGACTCAAATATTACATCTAGTAGTTTTAATACCAGTTATTTATATTTGTATTCAATATGATTTTCAGTACATTTTGTATATGCTCGATCGTTAGTAAGAATGGAAATGCTAGCAGCTTCTATGTTGCTACTGGCTTTATTTGTCAATATGAGTGCATTTCGCATAATATCTAATATCAGTGTATATCTCATTACAGCATCTATAGTTGGGTTAATTGCCTATAGTATTTTACATCTCTATGATGCAGTATGGTGGACCGTCGTCTGTATGCTTTTATGTGTTGTATTATATGTGGCTATTTTATACGTCATTCCATCTGAGCGCATAATTATTGCTTCTGGCTATAAAAAAGTCTTAAGTAAAGTAAAACGACATAATTAACAGAACTATGAAAGGAGTACATATGCTTTCAAAAATGTAGATTTAAACAACACGGTAATCCTTGTAACGGGTGCCGCTGGATTTGTGGGGGCTAATCTAGTTATGTCCTTACTATCTGAAGCAGAAGGGACTCAAATTATTGGCATAGATTCTGTTAATGATTACTATGATGTAGCATTGAAAGAGTATCGATTGCAACAGATTGATGAACTTAGCAAAGATAATAAGAATATGGATTTTTAAAAAAAGGAATATTGCAGATAAGTCCTTTGTTGATGAAATTTTTGCTATCTATAAACCACGAGTTGTAGTGAATCTAGCAGCTCAAGCAGGGGTTCGTTACTCTATTACTAACCCCGACGCCTATATCGAGTCTAATATTATTGGATTTTTATAATATTCTAGAAGCTTGTCGTCATTCTTATGACGATGGTGAAAGAGGTGTAGAGCATTTAGTGTATGCATCATCTTCTTCTGTATATGGTGCAAATAAACAAATCCCATACTCTACAGATGATAAAGTAGATAATCCTGTATCTCTTTATGCAGCTACAAAAAAGTCAAATGAGTTATTGGCTTATTCGTATGCTAAATTATATAACATCCCTAGCACAGGGCTTCGTTTCTTCACTGTATACGGCCCTGCAGGTCGTCCAGATATGGCATACTTTGGTTTTACAAATACATTACGTAATGGTGGGACAATTAAAATTTTTAACTACGGCAATTGTAAGCGTGATTTCACCTATATCGATGATATCGTAGAAGGCGTTTCTAAGGTTATATCTACTGCACCAGAGCGTCGCAATGGTGCGGATGGCTTGCCGGTTCCACCGTACGCTATTTATAATATCGGCAATAGCAACCCAGAAAATTTACTTGATTTTGTGCGCATTCTTTCAGAGGAATTGGTTTCTGCTGGCGTATTGTCAGAAGATTATAATTTTGAGGAGCATAAAGAATTAGTACCCATGCAACCAGGGGATGTGCCTGTTACATATGCTGATACAAGTGCGTTAGAAGCAGATTTTGGCTTTAAACCTAATACAACCTTACGAGAAGGGTTAAAGCGTTTTGCCATATGGTATAAAGATTTCTATATGATGGAGGGCAAATAAATGAAAATTGCAATTGCTGGTACAGGCTATGTAGGCCTTTCCAATGGTGTGTTGTTAGCTCAACACAATGAAGTGGTGGCCCTCGATATCATCCCAGAAAAAGTAGATATGTTAAATCGCAAAGAGACACCTATTGTAGATGCTGAATTGCAAGAGTATTTAGCTACTAAGGAGTTAAACTTCAAAGCTACACTTGACCCAGTAGAAGCTTTTAACAGTGCAGATTATGTTATCATTTCGACACCTACAAATTATGATCCTCAAAAAAACTTTTTCGATACATCTTCTGTTGAACAAGTCATTAAAACTGTGCTAGAGATTAATCCTGATGCAGTAATGATTATTAAATCAACTGTACCGGTAGGCTATACGGTACAAATGCGTAAAGAATTTAATACGGAGAATTTAATTTTTTCGCCAGAATTCTTGCGGGAAGGTAAAGCCTTATACGATAATTTATATCCATCCCGTATTGTTGTGGGCGAGGATTCTGACAGAGCACGTCGTTTTGGACAATTATTAGCGGAAGGTGCTATTAAAGAAAATATTCCACAATTATATACTGATTCTACGGAAGCGGAAGCAATTAAATTGTTTGCTAATACGTATTTAGCATTACGTGTAGCGTATTTCAATGAGTTAGACTCCTATGCTGAAGTACGTGGCCTTAGCACAAGTCAAATCATCAAAGGGGTTTGTTTAGATCCTCGTATTGGAGATTTTTATAATAATCCTTCCTTTGGTTATGGTGGTTATTGCTTGCCAAAAGATACAAAGCAATTATTAGCTAACTATAATGATGTACCACAAAACTTAATTTCTGCCATTGTTGATGCGAATAGAACACGTAAAGATCATGTGGCAGATACTATTATTGCTAAAAATCCGAAAATTGTTGGTATCTATCGCTTGACCATGAAGATGAACTCTGATAATTTTAGAGCATCAGCCATTCAAGGTGTTATGAAACGTATTAAGGCGAAAGGGATTGCTGTGGTAGTATATGAACCTACACTAGATGCAGAAGATTTCTTTAATTCGCCAGTTATACGTAATTTTGAAGATTTTAAGCGTGTTAGTGATGTCATTGTAGCTAATCGCTGGGATAGTAGCTTAGAAGGTGTAAAAGATAAAGTTTATACACGAGATATTTTTGATAGAGATTAATACAGCTATATGTATTGTGGCGTTTAGGAGAGTAGTATGAAACGTTGGATACTATATATTGTGTTATGTCTAATTGTGTTTTTTTATATGGGATAATTCCTTGCAAAAATGGAGGAACCTCTGATGGGTTTAGTCTTATTTTTTTGCAAAGTGGATTGCCCCTATAGCTAATAAATTAGGCTTTTCACGGAAATATATGGGCCTTAAATAGGATTATTCGAAAATTAGCCCACCCTACAGAGTTTCACAATCCTTGGTGGTGTTTTTATATGCAGTTCTACGTCGCTATATTGAATATGGCACAGTAGTAAAACAATAGTAGTGGGTATAGTATAGCTAGTCTAGATGAATTTATACAATTATTTTTCTCCAGGACGCGACTCTCAACTGTCTGATGTACTGATTGATACAGTTGGTATAATCATCGGTATATCGGTAGTGAAAATTAACTATTATATTAGTCATGATAAAAGATAAAAGTACATTTAAAAATTAAATAATTATTAATATATATCGTGTAAAATATGACTCATAATTGTAGAAATTATGGGTCATATTTTATGAAGGATAAATGAATATATAAAAAAATTGTATTAAATGAACATATAATAATTTATTTATTTTTATAGAAAAACCACTATACAAAGCTGACTGGTCCCTTGTTATAATCGTGAATGTAGAAATGAATTATAAACTTAAATGAGAAGAACATGAACTTTATAAAAGAGGTCGATTTTGAAAAGAGAAAATCGAAAGTAGAAGGGAAAGATTATGAGTCGCGTGGTTGATTTACATGGTTGCATTTTTTGCCAGCTGTGTTAGGCTCATCAAGGGCCTCAAAACAATGGCAGAATCAGTAAAAATGATTAAGTCCTTGTCTGAACAAGGTATTACAGATATTTTTTAGTACACACTGATGTAACAGTATCTATGGATCTGAACACATGGAATGCTATAAACTCTTTAGTTAATGAAGTAAAAAGTTATGGTTAAGGAGCAACAAGTAGATATAACTATTCACAGTGGAGCTCGTGTATGCTTTGTGATGAAATGGTTGCATATATGGCTTCTCATCGCAATCAATATACGTTGGGAGATAGCCATTTATATTAGTTGCTCTTCCACAAAATAGCAAAGTGCATCATATTAATGCGTGGTTATTAAGTCTACTAGATATGGGGCATTGTACCTATTATTAGTGAAGTAGAAACTCTATGGACAATTATTTACTAAACCTGAACAATTACTAGCATGGGTTGATAGAGGTATTTTGATTCAATGTAATATGGCATCTTTTGATCATGGTAACGCTAATTATGATAGAGCTATTGAATTATATCGAAATGGTTTAATTCATTTCTTTGGTACTGGTTACAGCGATGACTGTGATGTTGAAGCGTACCAAGGTTATGTGGAAGCAATTTCTGAATTAGACAATACGTATAAAAGATTTGTTGCCAAATATCCATCTTAATGAACGCGACCTCTTAGCTAATCGCATATTCTATCCTTCTGTCCCATCTAGTTGGGTGGGGCAAAAAGGGTAATTTCTTGACTCGTCTATTTGGCTTTTGCATTATAATTTATATAGGTTCTTTTATCCATGTCATATTGGCATAGATAGAGGAACCTATTTTTACTTTTATATTGTATTTAGGGGTTGAAAACAACCACCATATATAGTATACTGA